>ERZ807291.196-NODE-196-length-94636-cov-38.950571_pt1 | contig 94636 bp, 74 predicted proteins | sample MGYA00521257_ERZ807291 | MGnify/ENA primary metagenome ERZ807291 (study PRJEB31413, sample SAMN03169783) | marine metagenome | biome: Marine; feature: Water; material: Subsurface seawater | place: North Sea | collected 2011-04-28 | depth 1 m m ... | reverse complement strand
GGCTGAAAGCCCGTGGCGATCCACTGTGAACCAGTAAGCGAATAGACAAACCCGTTCGCCTTCCTCGAGATACGATGGATTGCCGCGTCAGTCACTTCCGTTCCTTCCTCGCAATGACAAAGATCGTGTTGTAACCGAACCGCACACTACCATTCCCCCACATCTTGTCATCGCGAGGGCGGAGCCCGTGGCGATCCACTGTGAACCAGTAAGCGAAGAGACAAGTCGTTCGCGTCCCTCGAGACACGATGGATTGCCGCGTCGTCCTATCGTCCTCCTCGCAATGACAAAGCAGTTACTCATATTATTCTTCTCGGTAGGGAAAGTGCTGTCTTGCCCCGGGTTACTTTGTAAGTGACGGGTGTGGGAAATTATTCTATATTGAAAATTCACTTTTTATATTATGCATAAATTAGTCTTACTTCGGCACGGCGAGAGCCAGTGGAATAAAGAAAACCGGTTTACTGGTTGGCACGATGTCAATCTGACAGAACAGGGAGAACGCGAGGGCAAAGAAGCCGGTCGACTACTTAAGGCCGAGGGCTTTGAGTTTGATATGGCGTACTGTTCCGTCCTCACCCGGGCAATCCGTACGCTTTGGTTGGCCCTCACGGAAATGGACCAGGTTTGGATTCCAGTACAGCGGGAATGGCGTTTAAACGAACGGCACTACGGTTCATTGCAGGGATTAAATAAAGGGGAGACAGCCAAGAAATACGGGGACGATCAGGTACTGGTTTGGCGCCGGAGTTACGACATTCCACCCCCCCCGATGACTAAGGACGACGACGGATATGCCGGGAAAGACCGTCGGTATGCTCATTTGAATGAGGAAGATTTACCGCTTTCGGAGTGTTTGAAGGATACGGTAGATCGCTTTCTTCCCCTTTGGGAAAACACTATCGCTCCCCAAATCAAGGCGGGGAAGCAGATTATGATTGCTGCCCATGGCAATTCCCTCCGTGCATTAATCAAGTACCTCGACGGGGTGACTGATGAGGATATTCTTGGTATGAATGTACCCACTGGAATGCCTTTGGTTTACGAATTGGATGAAGATTTAAAACCAATTTCCCGCCAGTACCTGGGCGATCCGGAAAAAGTGGCCAAGGCCATGGAGGCAGTGGCAAACCAGGGCAAGGCAAAGTAGAGTATTTCCTAGCCATACGATTTGCTTTCGCTTAGAAACTGAACAAAATTTCTTTTATGGAAACGAAACCTAATTCCTCCGATAATTTAATCCGTACTTACGACCCAAACTTTCAGGTCACTCCGGAGTACCGCGATTCTCTGCCCGATGTTCAAAACTCGGGTTGTGCAGAACTTGATGGTGCCCGTGTGCCTATTTTGCAGGTTGGAATATCCGGTTTCCGCCTTCCCCTCAGTTATGTGGGACCGGATGGGGAAAATCTCAATATCGAAACGGCAGTGACTGGCACAGTCAGTTTGGATGCGGATAAAAAGGGAATTAATATGTCCCGTATCATACGGATCTTTTACGAGTATAAAGACGAGACTTTCTCTCCGGAAATTTTTGCCCGGATATTAAAAGAGTACAAAGAAAGGCTTGATTCCCGGGAGGCCCGTTTAAAGGCACAGTTTTCATATCCCATGTTACAGGAGAGTTTGCGGAGTGGATTGCAGGGTTTTCAATTCTATGATTGTTGCTTTGAAGGAATAATCGATCGGGCAGACAGAATCCGAAAAATTATCCATTTTGACTTCGTCTATTCATCGGCCTGCCCCTGTGCTTCGGAACTCTCTGAACATGCCCGCGAAAAACGCAACCTGCTCGCAATTCCCCATTCCCAGAGGAGTAAGGCACGGATCAGTGTGGAGGTGCACCCAGACAAGGAAATCTCCCTGCTTGAATTGCGTGATTTATGCATTAACGGATTGAGCACGGAAACTCAGGTCATGGTCCGCCGGGAAGATGAACAGGCATTTGCCGAATTGAATGGTGCCAATGTTAAGTTTGTCGAGGATGCCGCCCGTTTGCTTTACAAACAGTTAAACGAGGAGTCCAAGATTATTGATTTTCGGGTGGTTTGTTCGCACTTTGAATCCTTGCATTCCCACGATGCGGTGGCAGTGCTGTGCCGGGGAGTGGATGGTGGATTTCGGGCAGAGTTTGAAGATTTTTCAAACTTAAACAGCTAACCTGACTGCAATGTCTGAAGTTCCAATTCGCGAAGATTCCGCGAATTGCGATCCTGTATCGTACCATATTATTGGAGATTCAGCAAAGCTCACCAATTTGTTAATTGAAGTGGAGGAGTTACTCTCCCGGGCCACGATTCGAAACCCATATTTTAGTCCTGAATGGATCGAATGCTGGTGGAAAAGAGTGGATCCGGGAACCAAACCATTAGTCGTCATCTCCCGTTGTGCAAGCGGTCGGTTAGAGGGTTTTTGGCCTTTTGTGGAACGACCCGCAGTTTTATGGTCGAAAGGGCTTTGGCCCATGGTCTACGACGAGGCAAATTACTTTGTTCCAATTGCGACCAATGCGGGGATGCCTGCTTTGATTACTGGTCTAAAAGCACAGCTTAAGAAGTATCAGTTTTGCTGGATTCCATTGATGAGTAATTCTTTTTGGGAAGAGTATTGGGAAAGTGAGATCGTGCAATCCCGCTTCCCCACTATTGCCCGTTCACCAAGAATGACATCGATTGTAGATGTGGGGACGGAGGGATTTGATGAGTTTTGGTCTGGCAAGATGGGCACGAAGAGCCGAAAGTCATTGCGTTATGACCAAAAATCTCTCGGCGAAAAGGGGAAGGTTGAAATTGAAGTGGCAACCAATGAGAAAGAAGTACGGGCAATGTTGCCTGGATCCTGTCTGGTGGAGGTAAATTCATGGAAGTCAGAACAGGTAGCGGGACTATATTCGATTCGGGGGAAACGGGCATTTTTTTTCGATCTCCTACCTAAATTGGCCAAGAATGGCCGGGTACGCCTAACGATGATTCGAGTCGAGGATGAACCGATTGCTTGGGAGCTTGATTTGCTGGACAATGACTTTTGCGGAGTTCATAATTTATCTTTTGATCAGGGCTGGAAAAAATACTCTCCTGGCAAACAGTTAATGGAAAAGAACCTTCGTCTTGCATGGGAAGAGGGGAGGCGAGTGGATTTTTTACCCAGTAATTTAGAATATAAAAAAAAGATTGCCACCCGGATTGAACCAGTTCGCGAATTACATCTTTTTAAAAAGTCAATTCGTGGATTTCTGGCTCGTCGATTAATACAATGGAATATGAAAGTGCGAAAGAAGATTATCGTCCGGGCATCGCCTTCGAAAGCGAGAGACTTTCTGCGTCAAGCAGGCGAAATCAATAGTTGAGCTCTTTTCCATTGCTAATATGATGGCAACTAAAGAAAAGTAAACTGTGACCGATTTAACAAAACAATTACAAAACATGCGGGAGGAGTACGAGGGTACACCCTTGCGAAAAAACGAATTGAACTCCTGCCCATTTGTGCAGTTCTCCGCTTGGTTACTTGATGCCCAAAAGGAAAAGATTCCCGATCCCAATGCTTGTAGTCTATGCACCGTGGATTCGGATTCCAAACCAATGAGCCGGGCCGTTTTGCTCAAGGGTATCGAGGAGAAGAAATTTATTTTTTATACCAATTACAATAGTCGAAAAGCAAAGCACTTAATGGAAAACCCCTATGCGACAATGCATTTCCCCTGGTTTTCAATTGAGCGCCAGGTAGTGGTGGCCGGCCGGGTGAGTAAAGTGGCGGAGGATAAATCGGAGGAGTATTTTAATTCTCGCCCGTCAATGAGCAAGTTGGGAGCCTGGGCATCCCTTCAAAGCAAACCATTGGAGTCGAGGGAGGCATTAGAGGAGTCATTTGTGAAAGCACGGGAAAAATGGGGGGAGCAACCACCGAAGCCTCCTCATTGGGGAGGTTTTGCTTTGGACGCAGAATCAATCGAATTTTGGCAAGGTGGACCCGCCCGTCTACATGATCGGTTTATTTACAGCAAGAACGCAGGAAAAGAATGGTCGATTAATCGATTTTATCCCTAATGAATAAAGAAAAAGAAAAACCGTTGGATGATTTGCTTTCGCTTCGAGGAAAGCCATTTTCTGATTGGAAAGAAGAACGGAAATATTTACGGGAAAAATGGGGTATGCAGGGCAGGCAGGTATCCTCCGATTTTTCTGAGTTGAAAAAGAAAAGTAAACCCAAAAACACGAAAGAAAAATGACTTGGCAGAAAAGGGGGGATTTTGAGGATATAATTTACGAGAAACGAAAAGGGGTGGCAAAGGTTACGATTAACCGTCCTGAGAAAAGAAATGCGTTTCGGCCTAAAACTGTCAGCGAGATGTACCAAGCCTTTCTGGATGCCAGGGAAGATTCAACGATTGGAGTTGTTCTCCTAACTGGAGCGGGACCCCATACTGATGGGAAATATGCTTTTTGCTCGGGGGGGGATCAGAGTGTGCGTGGAGATGCTGGGTATGTGGGGGAAGACGGAGTTCCCAGGCTCAATGTTCTCGATTTACAAAAGCTAATTCGTTCGATGCCTAAAGTAGTAATTGCCTTGGTCTCCGGTTATGCCATTGGGGGCGGGCATGTTTTGCATGTGGTCTGTGATTTGACCATTGCTGCAGACAATGCAATTTTTGGACAGACTGGACCCAAGGTGGGCAGTTTTGATGGTGGTTTTGGTTCTGGCTATCTCGCCCGGATTGTCGGGCATAAGAAGGCCCGGGAAATTTGGTACCTTTGTCGGCAGTACAATGCACAGGAAGCATTGGATATGGGCTTGGTTAATAAGGTTGTACCGATTGATGATCTGGAAAAGGAGGGCTTGCAGTGGGCAAGTGAAGTGATGGAGAAAAGCCCGTTGGCGATTCGTTGCCTAAAGTCGGCATTTAACGCCGAGTGTGATGGACAGGCCGGGATTCAGGAACTAGCGGGAAATGCCACATTGCTGTATTATTTATCCGAGGAAGGATCGGAAGGAAAAAAATCTTTTCTTGAAAAAAGACCGCCCAACTTTTCACAGTATCCTTGGCTACCCTAATTTTTAAATCTATGCAAATTTATCTCCATCAAAATAATCAGCAGACCGGGCCTTTTACACTGCCACGTATTTCTGCCCGATTAGTTTCTGGAGATCTCGACTCGGCAACACTTGCCTGGCATGAGGGCCTGGATAATTGGTATCCATTAAATCATGAAAAATGGCAGGCCCTTGGGTTAGTGGCTCCACCCCCCAGGGAAAAAGTCCCTGTTCAGCAAAGTGCTCCGGTTGAGGAGACCAAAGAAGAAGAACCCATTTTTGATTCTGTATCTAAGGAGGAAACTGACGAAGGGGACTCCACTGATCAATCTACTGAGGAATTCCGTGGATCGGAGCCTATCGTTGAGGAGGAACCTGGTAGTACTTCTTTTGCCTCTTACTCGGAGGAGGATTTCAAACCGCCTTCATTTGAGGAGATGGAAAAGCAAATGATTGAATTGCGGATAAAGAGGGCAGGATTTCCGGAGGCGATCGGGCGACGGGCCCAAGAGATTAACTTTCGGGATGAGGAAATTGAGGATGCCTGGGGAGCCGTAGAAAGTGCATTGGAATCTGGTAAGGGTGAGGAAAAGGCTTTTGCCTCATTGGGGCAGGCTATTTTATCTGCCGGATTGAATGACCCTGGGTTAGATGAACTGCGCGATGATGAGAGGGATGTGGCCGACCGGATGTTAAACCTGCAAATGCAACTTCGCCGGATGGGCGGTACGAAACAGGTTAAAGGTCCGCCATCCTGGAAAAAATGGGTGATATTGGGAGTAACCGCACTTTTTTTTGGCGGAACTATTGTTGGGATCCTATTAGCCGGTTAATTTCCGAACTATTTCCTTTTTCCTATTCATAAAAAAGCATCCCCCGGAATGCCAGAGGATGCTTTTTTGGAAAACTGTAACTGGTTTACTTTACCACCTTCATATTTCCACGCATGATGATGTGGTGCCCGGGGAAGGTGCAAACATAGGGATAATCCCCAGGTTTTGATGGTGCGTTAAATTCGATCACCTGTTCCGCTCCATGATCGATTAGTTTACTTGCCCAAAGGACGTCCTTGCTCGCAGGAACGAATCCAACGGAGAACCCAGTTGCGCCCAGTTTCATTGCTTCCATTGCCACGGCATCTGCTTTGCCTGGATTAACCAGTACAATGTTGTGGGGCATGAAATCTGGATTGGTGAAGGTGAGCTTAATCTTTTTACCCGCTTTTACCGTCAAGTTGGGAGTGTCGTATTTCATTTTCTCAACAACCGTGGCAATCCGGATGCTAGTTAATTGATCAGTGTCGGAAATAATACCCGATTTTTGGGCAACTTCGATTTCTTCTTCTTCCAAAACTTGTGATCCCTTTGCCGGATCTGCATTGTACCAATGGTGCTGTACAGTCAGGGCGGCCATTCTTGCATGTGGATTAGGAGACTTTAACAGATCATTAAGTAACCTGCCATTTCGTCGATTATGCTGCTGGTGGACCCAAAGTGCCTCCAAAAGATGATGGGCATCTTCTTTCTTTTTTGGATCGAATTGTTTCAACCACTTTTGTGTGGCTTGGATAACGTTGTCCGTTTCTCTTTCACTTAATTCCACGCGGGTACGGTGACGAACACCATCTGTTGAATGCTTCAAGTTTTCGAGCAATGCTTCAATGGGCTGTCCGTCTATCGCTACTTTCTTTTGTAGCGGTTTTTTAGTGTGCGTTACCCGGAATATACGACCGTGTTTGTGGTCGCGGTTAGGGTCGCGAACATTATGCTGCATATGACCGATAATCACATTTTGCCAATCGGATATGTAAAGTCCACCGTCTTGGCCAAAAATGGCGTCGGTGGGACGAAAGTTTTTATCACCGCTTAGCAGAAAACCTTGAGACTGCTCGTTAATTTTAGTTCCGTCTGTCATCTGCTTGGTAACCGTAAGGTTTTCTCCGTTGGGAGTACCCCAGACTTCGCCAAGCTTTGTTTTTTCGATCACCTTCTTTGCCTCTTTGCCTCGGCCAATCGTTTTGGTAAGTTCATAGTTTCCATCCCGGTGTAGTTTGTATTGTTTTACCCCAAGGAAACCAATCGAATTACAAATCAGAAAGTCGCCCTGCATATCCTCCGGGAAATTATCGCTGGAAAGAATTTCACAGGCGGGAACCGGGCGAACTTCCTTGCTGAGCAACGAGTGCATTTTCCAGGATTTACCATCCGGGCGAACCTGGTAAGCACGGCCACCAGTTCCATCGGTCGCATAGTGATAGCCCCAATTGTCAAAGGCGATACCGTGTGGGTTTGGACTGTTACTTCCGTGAAATGCAATGGTGTGGCGACGGGGGTCAAAGCGGTACATCGCGGAAGAGCCAGTTGCGAGAGAAGGCCCCCACGGGTGTTCGTGGTTGTGTTGAAGAAAGACCCCACTCTGCCAGTAAATTCCACCACCGGGGCCAAAGATTAAATTATTTGCCGCATGGTGTGTGTCCGAAGTGCCCAGTCCCTGAAGAATAACATAGCGTTCATCGGCTTTATCATCGCCGTCATTATCCCGTAAAAATAGAAGATCCGGTCCGGATGTAACCAGTACTCCACCGTTCCAAAATTCAAAGCCCAGTGGATTATGTACTTTTGCGAATTCAATTACGCGGTCAGCTTTTCCATCATAATCATCATCGGGAAGAATGAGTAGGGCGTCATTCATCTCTTTGCCTGGTTCCCACATTGGATAAGTGGGCCAGACTGCAGCCCAGAGGCGGCCCTTTGTGTCGACCTGCATTTGTACCGGGTTTATTAACTCAGGGAAACGGCCTTCGTCTGCAAAAAGATTTACCTTGAAGCCATCACGAACATCAAAGCGCTTCATGCTTTCTTGGGCATTAAAGTAGTTTGCATTTCCTTCTTTTCCTAAGTTTGAGCTTCGGCTTTTGCCTCCAATATTTGAAACTACTGAGATAGGTTTGGGGACATTACTATCCTCTATACTTGCTTTTTTACCCTCAGCTGTAAGCCAAATAACTTGGTCGCGATTTGCGGTCATAACATCGAGCATGACCAATTCATGTTGAAGAACTTCCGCATTGGACTGGTCATCCACGAAACGAAGCTTGGAGCGACCGCCCCAGATGTCGTTTCCGTCTGTGGCACGATAACGATTGTGCCAAGTCCAATTCTTATCCCGTATGGATTGCCTGATTTTTTGGAGGGAAGGGGAGGCTACCACCTCTTTCTTAAGTAGTGCCTTTGCAATGATTTCGGCTACGAGACGGTTTCCTTCCTCATTCAAATGAGCACCATTGATGGTAAGTTGATTTTTATTCTCCTGAAAAAGTGTAAGTGTGGGATTGAACAGATCCACATATTCAACACCAATCTCTTGAGCCGCGTCTTCAGTTGCCTTGGAATAGGCAGCAAGGTTGCGGTTGTGGGCTTTTCCGTTGGGCAGATTGCGATCTCTTAGATTCTGAAAAGCAATGGGGCTAAACAGAACAATTCTTGGGAATTTCTCTCCGTTTGGTTTGTAGCTTCTTACTTTTCCAACAAAATCAATGAGTAACTTTTTATGGTTTTCTGCATTTTTTGGACCATCAAAGGATTCATTATATCCAAACATCGCAAAGACGACATCCGCTTTTACATGCTGAAGATATTGATCCATTGGGGTAAATCCCTTACTTCTCGGATACTTGTTTGGCCGATCTCCGGATAGGGACATATTTCGAAAAGAGATCTGCTGTCCTTTCAGGGCACTTTGTAATACAGTTTCCATCCATGCATCGTGCTGCATCCGGTCGGCTAATCCGTTACCTAGGATCGCCACGGTGTCGCCTTTTTTAAAAGAGAAGGGAAGTTCATCCCTGTATCCACCGGGAACTTCTGCTGGTGGTAACGAAGAATCCACTACTTTTGGCTCCGGTTGTCCGTTATACAGCATAAAATCAATAATAGTTCTGCTTTTAAGAGTGAACTTTATCCGCTGCGAACCTTTCGTTTTTCCACTCTTGTAAAGTTGTTTTCGATTGGAATCGAGTAATTGTAGGGTAAATCCATCGAGTCTTTTTTCAAAGTCTTTGCGATTCCATACTTCTACTTTATCGACCACAAATTCTTTACCTAAATCAACTTCCCACCAGGGGTTAGTCGTGCCAAAACCGTCGGTGTGAGTATGTCCGCCACCTCCCCAATCGGGGTTTTTATTTCCATCAATCGCACGCTCCGCTACACCGCCAGATCCAATGCTGGACTGTTTTACTTTTCCTTGGCGGGCAATATTTTTTCCTCCGCTGTAAATTTCAACTTCATTCAATGTGAGAATTCGATTGTCTGCAGGAATCTCAATCCTAAGAAACCGAGCTCCCGTGGGTGTTTCTTTTGATTCGGGTGTTTTTTGTGCTTTTGGATTTGCAGGGATGGGGCTGTCCAACTTTGCATACATGGAGGGCTTTACACCTTTTACCTCCCCTTTGTTCTTGAATGTGGTCGGCTTGTAGCTACCGACAAAGTCGATCTTGGAATTAGCTTTGATTTGATTCTCCAAAGCCAGTGTCCAATAGACTCCATTGATAATCAATCGGCGATAACCGGGATTTAAAATATCTTCTGACGCCCCATAGAGTGAGGTGAAGACTCGGCCTTTTTTTCCATTTTTACCTTTGTAGTGACGGGTCCATTCACTGGCCATTGGGGGTTTTGTTTTGTCGGGAGCGCCATCTGCTTTCATCGTCATCAGCGGTTGAGCCATGGTGAGAATATTCCAGTCTTTCTGAGCCTCTGCATTGTAACCGCCCGCTTGTACATGAATCTCTTTTACTCCACGCAGGATAGGGTTGTCTTTTTGCTTGGGAATAATTGAGATTCGGGTGCTTTGCGTGTGGTTTTTCCCATAATGTCCGACCCAACTTTGTCCTAGTACCTGGTGGCCAAACCCAGCTTCATACTCTTTCCCGGAGTAGCGAAAATGATATTTATAGTAGGGATCCTTATCGTTCTTATAATTGAAACCGTGGGTGGAGGTTCGAAGACCAAGCACTGGGCCCGCCCGGTTAAGGTAGTCGTCAATATGTTTCATCTGTTCAGGGGGAAGAGCAAGGAAGCGTGTGAAGATGACCATCCCATCGGCTTTCTTTAAAGCTTCCAGTCCAGGTATGTTGGAAATACCGGCCTGAATTTCTCCCTGTTGATCCACGCCAAATAGTACTGTACAGTCAAAACCATGATGGACAGTAAGAATACGGGCCAAGGCAGGAATAGTTTCCTCGGCACGATATTCATGGTCGCTGGCAATCAGGACGATATGTTTTCCTTTTTTGTCTTTTCCGGATGCGGAATATTCGACGGGACTCCCAAGAAGGGCATTTGAGAGTCCTAGAAGGATAAGGAACGACGATAATAGGGAGGATACTTTCTTCATGTATTTAATTATTAATAAAAATTTCAGATAGGAACAAAGTTCTAACTAAAACAGTATACAAGAAATTTTTACAGTCCAAATCTTCAGTCAGAGCAAAAAAGATTTTATGGGTCATGCATTTCCAACTAAACTGTAAATTGAAATTTATAAAATTATTTTCGTTTCGTTCATGCTTGTCCTAAAAACAAAAAAAGTGGGTTTGCATTAGGCAAACCCACTTTTAGAAAGATTGAATTCTTAGTTTAGATTAATTTGATCCATGTATTATTTGTGTAGTTGTAGACAACCTTGCTTTTTCCAAGAGATGCTTCTGGAAAGAAAATCCAACCGGTTCCGAGCTGACCAAATGAGTAAGTCATATTTTCTAATTGATCACTCATCCACATCCATCCCAGTGTTTCATTGAATATCCATGTTGAGCAACCATCGGGGCAAACCTGAGTGAAACACCATCCCATTTCGGGTTGGTAGATCCATCCGTTTCCAGCGGAGAAGAAACTTCCTAAGCCTGGCATAGTGTACCAATTAGGTGCAGATTCAAGTGCCTCGACTGTAGATACCTCACTTATGTCTAAAACAGTTCTTACTGCTGTTTTATTTTCAGTACCGCTTTTTTGGGTTTTATCATTATTTTCGGTGTAAGAGTCTTTATTATCTAATTCTGTATTTGTACCAGATTGATTGTCGCGAAAAGAAGGGTCTTGGGCTTGTTGTTCATTTTGCAATGGGTTCTTGGTGTAAGAATCATTATTGGTTAAGTCCGTATCTGCACTAGATCGATCGTCTAAAAAAGAGCTTACAGTCCACGAGGTAGTTCCATTCTCCATTTTGGGGTGAAAGGAAAAGCTAGTTTCCGGATTCAAGTTCGGGAGTTGATCCTTCCATTGTTCCAAAGTCATGATGTTTGCACCATTTAATTGGTCGTTAATGGAGCCTTGGAAATTTTTGGAAGTTTTCTCCTGATCCATTCTAAGTATGTGATCGGCTGATTTTTTAAGCTGTTCGTTAACTTCATAAACCATGTTCACGTAAGCTTGTTCTTTTTCTCCCGCGTTTTCTAGATTTACTACTATACCGATTGGGTTTGCGTGCTCCTGTATGGGTACGCTTAAAACTGTTTGGCTAGATAGATCTCCGTCACTAACTTCAAGTTTGATATTCTCCATTCCGGTAAATCCTGGATCAGGGAGATAGAGTAATTCAGTACCATTAATGAAACATCTTCCTTGTTCGGGCTGATCTTTTATCTCGATGGTTAAGTTATCATTGTCTGGATCAGTTACTTCGAGTTGCATTCTGTATGGAGTTTCTCTGTATCCCACAGATAGTGCTTTGAGGCTTGAAACAAAACTGGGAGCGTCGTTTTTCCCTGTTACATTCAAGGATATTTTAGCTGCCTTACTTTTTAATTTGCCATCAGAAGCTGAGACCATGAAGGAATCAGTGCCATGGTAATTTGATTTTGGAGTGTATTGATAAGAGGGACCAGATCCAGTGAGTGTTCCATTTTTAGGCTGTGCTGCAATGGAGAAGGTGATTGAATCTCCATCTGGATCGGAAGCAATTAATTTGATTGGTAACTTACCATCTTCCTCCAGGGCGAAAGTAGCATCCATTACCTGGGGAGCTTCGTTTTTAGGGCTCACTTCAATGTTTACTGAACCAAGGTTTCCTTCTGCACTTTTATCGGATGCCCGGTAAGAAAATGAGTCTTTTCCATTGTAGTTCTCAAAAGGTGTGTAGTTACATTTCCCATCTTTGTTTATTATTAAATCGCCATGTTTTGGAGCTGCGGTCAAGCGGTAGGTAATGGTATTATTTTCAGGGTCTGTGGCGTTTAATTCAAACTGAACCGAGGTTCCTTCTTCCGTTTTAATGATCGAATCAGAAGCAATAGGCGCATCGTTTACGGCTTCAATTTGAAGAGTAATTAATGCCTCGGACTGCAGTGTTCCGTCGCTAGCTGAAAACCGAAGAGTATCTTTTCCATTATAGTTGGTATCAGGAAAAAAGAGCCATGTTTCTCCTTGTTTTAGTGCAAGTCCATTCTTTGGATTTTGTATTAATTGCAGTTGGACGGTATCGCCATCAGGGTCTCCGTATTTTGGTTTAATCATAATTAACTCGTCTTCTTTTACGGTTATGGTTTCAGAAGTGATCCATGGGGTATCGTTAACTGGATTAATGATGAAAGTGACTTTGGCTGTATTTCCTTCTTTCTTTTCGTCCATGACTTTAAATGACAATTCATCTTTTCCAAAAAAGTTTTCATTCGGGCGATAGCTCAGTTTTTTTCCGCTTCCACTTATTTTACCATTTTTAGGTGCGGATGTTACTTCATACTGAATTGGATCACCGTCATGATCAACCGCCTCAAGAGTGAAACTCTTTTGAGTATCTTCCATAAGGCTGACTCGGGTAGAGCTGGCAATCGGTGCTTGGTTGTCACGTACTTGAAGAGTAACTTTTACTGGATAATAGGGTGTTTTGGGATCATTGCTTTCAAATCGAACCTCAGCTGTATAATTTCCTTCAGCCAAATTATCAGAGTTATAAGAAAGCTCCATTTTCTGAGTTTCACCACCTGAAACCGAACCTTGCAGCGGAGTACCGGTTATCCAAGCGGACGATCCACCTTCCGCAGACCATTTTAGTGAGTTTGCCATTAATTTCCAACCGTCGGTATTTTTGTCCCAGCCATTGGATGAGATTTTATTGGACACTGGATAGAAATTTAAGCCCACTACTGAAACTACATCATTACGACAGGCAACCAAAGGAATTCCATCCTTCCATTTTGCAATTAGAGATGAACCATTTGCCGTCGTTCTTTTGTTAAGCCTGTAGTATCCTTTGAAAGATTTGAAATCTTTTACGACCGGATGATTTTTCTGTAATATATCCCCGATATAATTCCAGTTTCTGGTATCGGTTGAACTCGCACTGAAGACTCCGTATTTTTTGGAGACCCAGCGGCCTTGTAAGGGTCTAGTGGTTCCAAGTCTTGTTGATGACTCGAAGACCATGGTAACCACACCACCGCCTTGTTCTGCATAGTCAGCTAGGTTATCGCCCAGTTTTTTACTGTCCCGATATTTGTAATTATTGTAAACTAGTACTGAGTCGAATTTCTTGAGTTCTGTAAGGCTTGGAGTGACAACCCGGGCATCTATTACGGTTACTCCACTGAAGTTCTTGGTTGCCAATAACCCATTTGCAATGTCCTTGTTTTTAGAACTCGTATTTGCACCGATAACTGCGACTTCTAGACCGTTATTTGTACTTCCTGTTTGGATCCTGAATGCTGGTTTTTCAGACAGGTTAATCAGGGATGACCCCTCACCATCCGCGGGGAGGCCAGGGTTAATGAATTCGGGTACTCTTCCTTCTTGGTTTAAGGCCCCGAGCAGACTGGTAAAGTCTCGGCTTCTTGAACGGTTCCGGTTCGTTTCAACAAGGGAAGCTTTCCAGATTGCGGAGGCATCTCCTTCATTAGTCAGGATAATACTATCGGTTGCTTTTTTATCCCGCTCCATGGTTTTTGAGATTTGGGTGGGATTAAAAGACAAACTCGGGGGCATGATTGCTTCCAGTGTTATGTTTACCACAATAGATGGGCTTTTAGGGTCGTTTGAAGAGAGGGTTAGTCTCTCTTTTATTATACCTCTTGTGTTTGGCTTTGCCTTGATTTGAACAACTGATTTTGTTTCTGGATCAAGATTCAGGCTTGAAGGGCTGGGTGTGAAATTTTTAGTTGCTGTGGCAATTTGGCTTACTTTTAAAAGATCAGAGCCTTGATTAGAAATCTCTAAACCCAGTGTTTTTTCTTTACCTATCCATACTTTTCCAAAATTAAGAGTTTTTTGGTTTAGTACAATTTTAGGTTCTCCGGTAATGGTTATTTCTACTGGAATTTCAAGGGTGTTTGCCTTTGGATCGTTGGAGGAGAAAGAGGCAATTACTTCCTTCTTTCCGGCCTTTAAATCAGTGGCGTCAATTGTGAAGTTAAGGTTGGTTGAAGATCCCGCTAGTACAGTTCCTTTATTGGGTGTAACCGTGAGCCAGGACGTGCTGATACCTCCAAGAGATTTCGCAACATTGAGCCTGCCAGCGGCCAACATTTTACCGTCAAATTCCTTGACGGGATCAACAGAAGACATGATCGCTGCTTTCACATCTGCATGCCCGGCATTTGAATTAATTGAGAAGATCAATGCTGCAGCACCTGCCACATGAGGAGTTGCCATCGATGTTCCGCTCCAACTGGCAGTTTTATTATTGGGTAGAAGGCTTAGTATTCGGACGCCAGGAGCTGCTAAGTCTACGCTATTTTCTCCATAGCATGAGAAGCTGGCAAGACGGTCAGAACTATCGGAGGCGGCTACCGAAATGATATTTTCACAATCGTAACTTGATGGGTAATGTGGGGAGCGGTCATTGTCTTTCCGAGAGTTGCCCGCCGCGGCACAGAATACTTGTCCTACTTGCCCCGCTTTTTCAATAGCTGCCTTGAGTGACCGGCTGTTTCCTCCGCCACCCCAGCTGTTGTTGCTTACCTTAAATCCCATGGCTGCTGAATAGGCGACCGCGTCAATTGCATCGGATGTACTTCCGGATCCTTTATCGGAAAGGAATTTTAAGCCTGCCATTTTGGTATGCCAGGCAACTCCGGCAATTAACTTTTCATTGTTAGTGGCGGCTGCTATGGTTCCGGCAACATGGGTGCCATGTCCATGACCGTCCATTGGGTCATTGTCATTATTACGAAAATCCCACCCATAGACATCATCGATGTATCCATTTTTATCATCGTCTTTTCCATTATCTGCAATCTCGCCTGGGTTTACCCATAGGTTTCCTTGTAAGTCGGGATGATTATAATCGATCCCAGTATCAATGATGGCAACATTTACAGCCGATGAACCTTTGGTCATTTTCCAAGCCTCGGCGGCATTGATCTTTGCCAATGCCCATTGTTTTGAAAGAAGGGGGTCGTTTGTGCTTCCTGTTCGACTTACAATATAATCAGGCTCAACATAAGCAACTGCGGGATCCGCTAAGAGCTTTTCTGCAACGCTTTTTAAACTTTCATTTCCGCTAACTTTCAGTAATGCAATTTTCATACCTGAAAGTGCCAACTGTCCAGTACCTGGCACACGGGCTTTCCCGAGTGTTCTTTCAAAGCTTACATTGGCATTTAATCCGGCAAGATTAGCGAAAGTGGCATGTCCCTGTTTGAATCCGACTATTAAACGGTCTGGGTGATGGTTTGCAACGAAGGGATCAGCCTTTTTCTCGGTGGATTCAGTTGGATTAATCCTAATCGTAGAGGATTTTGTTCTAATTCCCTCGTATTCATACGTTCCCGTTGCCTTCCCTTTTAGATTACTCATTTGAACAATCTTTGTTCTTTTTTCACCAGCAGGGATGGTAACAATTAATTTTTCCGGATTAAGAGTGAGGGCGGGGCTCGCTAATCCCTGTCCTACAAGAGTAAGGGGGGTGGGGGAGTTGTCTGCATTTGATAAAAGCTTCGCGTTAACTCGAATTGAGCCTGCTGTTTGTGGAGTAAACTCAACTTTTAATTCAACTGATTTACCGGCTGCGATTTTTTTGGAAGAAAGAGTTCCTGTGAAAATATTCAAAGAGGATTCAATCTTTGATATATCCGTTGCTGTATTTCCCAGATTTTTTACCGTAACAATTTTTGATCGCCTCTCTCCTACAGAAACACTACCAAAGTCAACTGTGCCAGGTTCTAGAATAATTTTCTTGGTTTCTGTAACAACTAGGCTAACCGGAATATCAACCGTTGGGTTTAATGGATCATTTCCACTCACAGTAAGGTTGGCCATGTATTTTCCTGCAGGCATCTCCGCCGCCATTACGGTTAATGGAACAACAGTTGATTTGCCTGCCTCTACTACTCCATTGTTTACAGATGCACTTAACCACCTTGGTGAAGTGGAAACACGAACGGTTGAGTCCGAGTTAATTTGTTTATTGTTGTACGCAACTAAGAGTCCTTTGTCTGAAGTTTCATTTTGAATTCCAGTTGTCGCACGGTCTATTTTACCATTCATTTTTTCATAGTGAAAATAAATGGTTCCGTTTTTATTGAGTGAAACCTGGAAAGTGTACTCACCGAGTCCGGCAAAGTCCTTTACTTTGTTCCATTGGATCAGACATTCCTGCTGGCTTGCTTTGTAGTAAATATCACCCCCCCGGTTTGGAGATAGGTCCATCGCGAAGGGAGCCACCAGATTGCCAGACATCATCGAGGAGGGAAGGGGGAAGTGTCCATGCTCGTTGGAACCGCTTCCGAAAGTTACAAACCCATTTGAGCTAATGTAGGCGGAGTTAAATTTTTCTCCATATAATTCGAGATTGAAGGGTAAGTTAATTTTTCCGTATCCGTCATCAGTTTTGGATAATGTATCCATGCGTAGACCCGTTTTTGAAATATCAATCCATTGATGCTTTGGCCCGGTCGCATCATTGGAATCCTGCCATGAATATCCGTGGCGGTCTGGCCCCCCCCCCATTTGGGAAATCGGAATTCCTTTTCTCTGATCGACATGCCCCTTGCTGAGAGGAGCGAAGTGGGAGAGGTCAAACATTCTTTGCTTGCTCAGTGATTTTCCTCCTTTTTGAGTAAGTCCCTTAATATTCCAGTTTAGTGGGCTTCCGCCATTATTCGAAAGGTATAGGGAAAGATTTTTTGCCTTATTCATCGCTAGACTTGCAGAAAAAGACTTAGGGTTTACAATCATGGATGGAGCCATTAATCCGGTTCCGCTAACAGAATAATTTCTTAGCTTCAGGCCATTCTCGTTCGTTAAGATTGATGCTATGCTTGCAAGCTTTCCCGATTTTACTGGTGTGAAGATAAATTTATTCTCGATCTTTTCACCACTTTTTAAGGTAAGAGGAAGTTTTAAATCATGAGTGAAAACAGAATTATCAAATGCGAATTGTTTGATGGTGATCGCTTTGGTATCTGCATTGCTGATCGAAACTGTTTTTTCGTCTGCCTGTCCGGCAAAAGTATTTTTAAAGGACAGAGTTGATGGTCGGAAAACGAGACCCGCTTTTTCGCTTAGTTTTTGAGCAGTTACATTTATTGATTTTTTAGGTTGATCAGGATCATTGGAAGTAATTAAAATTTCAGTTTCCTCATAGGCACTTGGCATTTCTTTTTCTTTTCCAATAGCTTTAATTTCAACCGATTTCCCTACCGCGAGAATCCCATTTTTATTTGTGCTATTAGCAGAATAATGAATGGTTCCATTCCATTTTCTACCTTTGTAGAGCGAACTTCTTTCACTCGGTGTTTTTCGAGATGTGCCGTAACCAACATAAATTGAAAGGTTTTCGTCTTTTGCTGAGATGCTTCCAAATGTTGCGTTGGTATATTTGACTCCTATTGTTTTGTTAGAAAATAAAAGAGTGTGTGTTCCTTGTTGTAGTACAAAGTCAGTTTTAAATGTCTTTTGAAAAGAACTTGTGGTAGCAAGGTTTTTATCCGAGATATCTGAATCTGTGGAAATACTTTTCGCTAAAAAACCAGATTGGGAAATTTTTGAAGTTGCTACCTGTTCCCATCCATTCGTTGATTTAGTGGCATCTTCGATTTCCCCTTTTCTTTTCCAAACATTAACCTCACCAGTTCCTCTAAAGTGACCAGTCAAGGCGGTAACATTAATTCCGTTTGGGTTGTGAATATTAACTTGTATGTAATTCGCTGTGGATCCATTTCCTCCGGCAAATGTTGTTTTCAACTCCTTCTTTGAAACTTGATTAGAAGTGCTTATCCAATCTTTTCCACTTGGGAATTTAACTTCGTAATTCAAGTTAGCGTCTCCCTTGTTGGAAAGAGTGAAGATCTGGGTTTCAATCTCGTTTTCGTTCAGATCGAAATGCATTCTTTCGGGAGTCACGACTAAACTTGGAGTGCTGAATACCTCCGCGTGGAGAGGTATGCTTAAGCGGGGTTGGTTTTGTGCGTCACTTAAAACGATTACGGTGGATGAAATTTTACCGTTTTGATTCCCAGTAAATAAGATATCGCCTTTAATCTCCTCGCCACTGGAAATTGTTATTGGAGTATCCAAAGAAAGAGTAAAATCATTAGAGTCTACCGTAGCATTTGTTATTTTTACTGAATGAGTTCCTGTATTAGATAATGTGAATGAGAGACTTTTAGATTCACCTTTTGCAATTTTTCCAAAATCGATTTTTGTGGGATTTACAGTAATTAGCCCTTCTTTTGGAGGTTGGATAGAGAGAGCTTTATGAATATTTAAAGTGCCGCCAGTGACACATTTCTCTTGGAGAAGAGTTTCCCCATCGGTTGAATCCATTAATGCATCTTTTACCTGTTTTACAGTCCAGGTGGGATTCGCAGAAAGTAGGAGGGCGTATGCTCCCGATACATGAGGTGCGGCCATTGATGTGCCCTGATAACTTGCGTATTTATTGCCTGGAATTGTGCTTAAAATTCGGACGCCGGGAGCAAACAGATCCACACTTGTTTTGCCGTAGCAGGAGAAATACGCTTTTTTGCCTCGATGGTCTGAGGCTCCCACCGAAATTACATTTTCAGATTGATAAGAGGCGGGGTAGCTTGGTTGTGCATCATTATTACCATCATGGTTTCCCGCAGCTGCCACAAATCCAATTCCTTTTTGATTGGCTTCATCGATTGCTCTTTTAAGCGTACTTGAATAGCCTCCACCTCCCCATGAGTTGGAGGTCAAGTTTACGCCAATCTTGGTGGCATAAGTAATTGATTTGATTGCGTCGGAAAGATACCCACCGTCGTTGCCAAGAAATTTGATGCCGACCATTGATATATTCCAGCAAACTCCGGCAACTCCTTTTCCATTGTTTCCGACTCCACCAATAGTACCGGCACAATGTGTCCCATGAGAATCATCGTCGTGTGGATTATTGTCATTATTGTAAAAGTCCCACCCATATATGTCGTCGATATATCCGTTCCCGTCGTCGTCTTTCCCGTTGCCCGCAATTTCGTTTGGATTACTCCACATATTAGATTTTAGGTCTTCATGGTTACGGTCAATCCCAGTGTCGATTATACCAACTAAAATGTCTTTGCTTCCGGTGTTTAAATCCCATGCCTCCGGAGCATCGATATCTTTGTCCTCAGTACCACCGGTTTGTCCTTCATTATTCATTCCCCAAAGGTCATGAAGCTTTGTGTCATTGGAAAGCTTTACCGTGGTAACAAAATAATCAGGTTCCACTTCTTCTATGATATCATTTAGGCTTTGCATCGCTTCTTTCTTATTGAAATGCATTTCTAGAGTGGGTTCTTCCATTATTTTTACCAAAAACGAATTTCCCGAAACTTCTGAGCCTAATTCGCATCCAAGCTCATTTAGTCTTTCTTGAATCACTTCCTTTTCTACGAAAGGGGAAAGCTGAACAATAAAATGTCCTGCCACATGAGCCTGAGCAGATTCGACTTTTTCCTGCTGAGAATTTCTGAAGTCTCCTTTTTCTTCTAAGATAAGAAGTGGGTATTTAAAAGTTGTTCTTATTAACGAGAGCCTTGTTTGTAGATCGGATGCTTTTTCCTGAGGAATAATTGTAGACTCTTCAACGGATACAGTATTTTGACCCACCACTTCCTTGATTCGATTCGCAGGAATGTTTTCGATCGGGGCTTCGGATTTTTTTGATTTGATTTGCTCAACTGAGAATCCCTGGACTTGAAGTGAATTAATTTTTGTCTCATTCGCATTTTCTTTCCCTTTCAAAACTTCATTTTTGGGAATTGGGTTTGGCTCCTTAGATGCCTGCATAGGGGATTCTTTTTCCTTTTTATTACTAATAATAAAAGAAAAACTAATTAAGATTAAACAAAACAAGAATGATGCGATATTTTTTTTCATAGGATTATATTGTGTGTAATATGTAAATACACTAAATACCTAAATTAATAGATATGCAAGAAATAGTTTAAGGAAAGTTAATTGTTGCGCTTTTTACACTCTAAAACTGGGCAGTAGAGGGATAGCTATATAACTTTCAATAAGTAGGAGTACCCCCTTTAAGTAGAAGGTTTATACTTGGCGATCAGATATTTCCAGACAACAAAAGTTTACGGATTTTGCACGGGTGGCATTTTTTGTGCAAAAGCACAATCAGTTTGCTGAAGTTCGCGAATCGTTTTTTTACGAAGTTTTCGAAGTAGGGCTATGTGATTTTTTCCGATGGCTAGGTTTTTGATTTCATCAGGGTCGTTTTTCATGTCGTATAGTTCCTCGGTTTCACCGGGTAGTAAGTTTCGAATGTATTTATAGCGATCTGTGCGGAGAGATATCCACCAGGGTACCCTTTGTTTCTTGTATATTGGATCGTTTTTCATCTCTATAACCACATCGCAATTCTCCCCGAAACTCATTCCTGTATGGGCGAGAAGAAGGGGAGAGTTCCAATCTTGTCTTTCCGGATTAGTGAGTAATGGGGTCAGGTCGCGTCCATGCATTTTCCAGGGAAGCTCAAGTTTGGCTGTTTTAAAGAAGGTGGGAACTAAATCCGCACCACCCACGGGTTTTGAACAAACTTTTCCAGTAGGGAACTTTTTTGGCATACTTACGATAAGGGGTCCACGAATGGTTCCATCGTAGGGGGCAAGTTTCATTTGGAACCCTTTTTGTCCCCAGGCAATACCTTGGTCTGCTCCATAGACGATAAGAGTGTTGTCGTATTGTCCAGTCTCCTTGAGTGCCCTGATTAATTGCCCCACTCCTTCATCAATGGCAAGCACACCCTGGTGATACTGTCTTTCCAATGAATGAATATCGGTGCCGTGGATAAATTTTCCGCTGACCGTACGGCCGGAAAATTTTCCGGACTTGAGCATTGGGATACCATCAGGTCCAGGAATCCATTGTTCTTTTGTCCGGGAATATTCCGGTTTTCCATTCCGGGGTGGGTAAATATCTTCTGGAATATCTACCTTTGCATTTGGGTAGCGGTTAAAATGTCGCTTTGCCGGAGTGAATGGTCCGTGCACGGCACCATAGCAAAGCCATAAATAGAATGGTTTACTTTCTTCTTTTCCGTGTCCTCCACGAATGTATTCCTCAGCCCATTTTGTATAATTATCAGTTGAGTACCCCTGGGTCATAATAGCTTTTTTACCATTTGTTTGAATGAGCTGTTCTTTGAAATAGTTTCCTGAATTTTCGGGGAATGCGGGACGGTTCCACACTTTTTGAAAATCCCAGTCCCTTCCAAATCCATTATCAATTCCAGTATGCCATTTTCCAATTTGTGCGGTTTGATATCCATTTTTCCGAAAGACCGATGGCCAGAACGGACAGTCATCTGAGTTGTACACGCTCCCTGGATATTCTCCTTCCATCCGCATTGATTTTACTCCGTATGATTGATGACCGGTTAAAAGAGTTGCCCGAGCGGCCATACACCAGGAACTCATGTAGCAATGAGCAAATCGAACTCCATCCCGAGCCAGGGAATCAATATGTGGAGTCTTTACCCAATCGGGGGACTCCGGGTAACAACCGACGCTTCGGTGTGATTGATCATCAGATAGAATGAAGAGTATATTAGGTTTTTTTGCAAAGCTGATGCTCAGGAAAAGGGGAGAAGCAAAAAGTAAAACATATGAATAGAGAATATTTGTATTGATCATCATATATGGATTCCTGGAAGGGGCGGACAGGGTTTATGAAACTAGGGTGTTCTTTATTCAAGACACATTCCTGCCTAAGGTTACAAGAAGTATTTTTCAGGCTTTAAGAAATAAATAAATGAACAATATCGAATTTGTCTCAAATTATTTTTTGTGCCTAAAGTCTTTTTCAGCCAGATAATCGGGGTTTATTTCAGGTAAGTCAGCCCCTGATTTTTTTTGCCATTGGTGCAAGGAATTGAGCAGCCTTTCTTTCACTTTTAGCCTTTTGTCAACCAAGTCATTTTGTTCACCGATATCGTCTTCCAGGTTATAAAGTTCTATTTTCCCGGTTTCAAAAACTTCAATCAATTTATATTTCCCCATTCGAATCGCACCGGATGGGCCCATGCTGTTAATATGATGATAGTGTGGGTAATGGAAATAAAGAGCTTCCCGATCCATTGTTTTTTTCTTTCCATTGAGCAAGGGCTTGAGGCTTTTTCCATCCCGGTGTTGGGTTGGCATGGCGGGGAGATTCAGCAGGTCCAAAATAGTGGGATAGAGATCGGTGCTGATTACGGGTTCCTTGATTCGCAAGCCAGCTTTTATTTTACCCGGCATTCGAAGAACGAGGGGAACACGGATGCCTCCCTCGTAGAGCCATGATTTTCCAGCCCGCAAGGGAAGGCATGATGTGGGCATATTTCCATTCGATCCTGTGGATAAACCGCCATTGTCCGAAAAGAAGATAATCAAGGTATCATTCTCTAAGTTTTCCTGTTTTAGAGTTTTCAGTAATCGGCCAATATTTTCATCCATACTTTCAACCATGCACGCATAGGCTGGAGAACTTTGTTCACTCCTTGCTCTGCTCTGCCATACCGGAATCCCTTGGTTGGGTTTTGGGTTAAGCCCAAGTCTATTTGCTTTTCCGGTGTATTTTTGAAGTTTCTCCTTCTTGGGTTGAATGGGTGTGTGTACGGTATAGTACCAAAAGTTTATGAAGAAGGGTTGGGCTTTATTTTTCCTGATAAATTGGATTGCCTGATCCGTAAGTGCGTCCGTTAGGTAATCACCTTCTTTCCCCTCTTCCAGTCCGGGTACATTAGTGTTTGGGTGACGATCGCTTTTGTAGGGAAAATAATAGGATCCGGGTTGTCCCATTCGAAAACCGGCGATGTTTACATCGAATCCGTGCTTCTCCGGATAATGTGTCTTTCCTTTGTCGGTATGATTTTGTAAGTGCCATTTTCCGATGTGTACGGTTTTGTATTTGTGCGAACGAAGGGCTTCCGCGAGGGTTATATCCTTGGGGTTGATATTACCAACAATCTTAGGTGCGTTCAGCTGATAGCCCGGGCCTTTGGGCCCAGATGTTCCACTGATGTAGGTCATTTTAATCCTGCTTGGGTATTTGCCGGTTAAAATACTTGCCCGGGTGGGGGAACAAACGGAACTTGCGGCATAAGCGTCACTAAAAAAAGCTCCTTCTTTGGCAAGACGATCCACATTTGGAGTCTCATGAAATTTACTCCCAGTAAGGCTAAGGTCCGACCAGCCCAAATCATCGATTAAGAAGAGGATGACATTAGGTTTTTTTACCGTTTCTTTTGATTGAATATGTTGAATAAAAAAAACAGTGAGAAGAAGAGCAGTGAGTATGGAAGACTGAATTTTCATGGGAGTGTTTTTCTTATTATTTGATCTTTAATTCACATTTTTGAGAACATGAGAATTTTAGTGGAGCTACCTTCTTTGCTTGCTAAATTCTACGCGCTGACCCTGACACTTAGGCAAAACTTTTCCCCCTTGGTATGCAATTTTACCCGAGACGATCGTGGTGTCGACAGAGTTGGTGAAGGTCATATGAGGGAAGGGGGACCATTGGCACTTGCTCAAGAGCTCTGTCTTTTTAACTGAAGTGTTCTTTGATGGGTCAACTAAAACAATATCTGCCCAGTATCCTTCTCTTAAATATCCTCTCTCTTCCACTTGAAATAAACGGGCAGGTGCATGGCAGGCACGTTCAACAACTGTCTCAATCGTGAAACATTTCTGTTCACACATTTCGAGCATTAGCAGTAATGTGTGTTGAATAAGAGGAAGGCCGGAAGGGGCATTAAAATAAGTTCCCTGTTTTTCATCCCAAGTATGAGGCGCATGGTCGGTGGCGAGAATGGAAATTCTGCCGTCTGATACTGCTTTGCGGATTGCATCACGGTCGCTTGCTTTTTTGATTGCTGGATTACATTTAATGAGAGAGCCAAGCGTGGAGTAGCTCAACTCCTCAAACCACAAGTGATGCACGCATGCTTCTGCAGTGATACGATCGTTGCCCGCTTCGAAAAGGTTCAACTCTTCCTCAGTGGTAATGTGTAGTACATGCAATTTTGCATTTTCCCGCCTGGCCAGTTCCACCGCCATGGAGGAGGATTTGATACAGGCTTCTCGGGAGCGAATATTTCCGTGTTCGGAAAAGGGAACTTCTTCACCAAACTTTTGCCGGGCAACTTCTTCATTAGCCAATATGGTGGGGGTATCTTCGCAATGGGTTGCAATAATGGTGGGAGCGTTTCTAAAGATTCCCTCAAGTACGGTTTCTTCGTCGACTAACATGTTTCCGGTAGAGGAACCCATAAATACTTTTATACCTGCAATCTTCGAGGGCTCAGCTGATTTTACATGTTCAAGATTTTCATTACTGGCTCCCAGAAAAAAAGCGTAGTTTGCGAGCGAGTCCTGATTTGCGATGGCACATTTTTCTTCAATTCGTTCCATGCTCAGCGTCGGCGGGGACACATTAGGCATTTCAAAAAAAGTGGTCACGCCTCCCGCCACCGCGGCTTTCGATTCCGTGTGAATACATGCCTTGTGGGTAAGACCCGGTTCCCGAAAATGAACCTGGTCATCAATCAGTCCAGGGAGTACCAGTTTGCCGCCCGCATCAATCACTTTACATCCGGACGGAATTGCGAGGCTGGGGCCAATCGATTCAATCCTTCCCTTGCGAACCAGCAAGTCATCATGCGATCTTTTTCCCTCGTTGATAAGAGTGCCCCCTGTAATGAGTAGATCAGTCATTTCGATTGGAAGTTTTTATGACAGGGTGGGGGAGTCGATTTATTTCCACTGTCCGGTACCGATAATATTATATTTATAGGTGCATAATTCATCCAGTCCCATTGGCCCGCGTGCATGGAGTCGATCGGTGGAAATTCCTATTTCTGCACCCAGTCCAAATTCAAACCCGTCGGTGTATCGAGTGCTTGCGTTCCAGTAGACTGAGGAGGCATCCACTTCTTGAAGAAATTGATCGGCCTTCGACTTGTTTTGAGTGAGTATTGACTCGCTATGTCCACTACCAAACTGATTCACAAAGGAAATGGCCTCATCGACAGACTCCACTACCTTGATTGCCAATCTTAGGTCAAGAAATTCCTCGGCAAAATCTTCTTCATTAGCGGGTTTGGTTGAAAAGTCGCTCAGTATTGTCGCCGCTTTCGCATCAACTCGTAGTTCGCACCCTTTGGCAATTAGTTCCTTCGCGCAGAGGGGAAGGAATTCCGGAGCAATTTTTTCGCTGACGATTAAATTTTCAATCGCATTACAAACTCCCGGGCGGCCACATTTGGAGGAAACTGCAATCTCCACTGCGTTGGCAAGATCGGCTTCTTCTTCGACGAATAAATTACAGACTCCCTTGTAATGTTTAATCACTGGGATTCGACTATTTTGAGCAACAAAATTAATTAAACTTTCACCTCCTCGAGGAATAATACAATGGATATATTGGTCGAGGGTGAGCAGATGATTAAGAGCTGCCCGGTCTACCGTGGGAACAAGTTGAACCGAATTATTGGGGAGTTCAGAAATTTTCAATGCCTCCATTATAATGGAGGCCAGTGCAGTATTGGAATGAATTGCCTCTTTCCCTCCCCGTAATAGGGATGCATTTCCTGACTTTAGACACAGACCGGCACAGTCAATCGTCACATTGGGACGGGATTCGTAAATGATTCCAATCACACCGATTGGAACCCTCACTTTTTTGATCTTCAATCCATTGGGCCGTTCTTTTTCTTCGATTAAAACTCCGACGGGATCGGGGAGTTCAATTAATTCACGAAGGCCCTTTGCCATCCCATCAATTCTTTCATGAGTGAGGCGTAAACGATCAACCATTGCCTCGCTCAGACCATTTTCTTTGGCCGCATCGAGATCCTTTTGATTTTCAATGGTAAGGAGCTTGCGGTTTGACTCAAGCCCTTCTGCAATGTGCTGTAAAGCTTCGTTTTTTTGCTTGGTCGATGCGCTAGCAAGAACAAGAGATGCACTCCTTGCTCGCTTGGCTAAAGTTTCGATAATTTGGGGGAGTTCTTCGGACATTACATTTGAGCATAGAGTAAGATATTCAAAGGGTGAAGAGTTTTCGTTGCTGCGAGCAATAAAAAAGCGAACCCAAATTCATGGGTTCGCTTTTTGAAATATTAAAAGGCGGCTTAGGATTCCTTCTTTTTACCTTCTTTTTTCTTACCCTCTCCTTTTTTGCCTTTCCCTTTTCCTTTCCCTTCTCCTTTTTTCCCTTTCCCTGAAGATTCCTTACCTCTGGCTGTCATTGCTGCCTTGCGTTCATCCGGGCCGAGCTTTCCGTCGCCGTCCTTGTCAAATTTAGCCATCATTTCCTTGCGGATTGCTGCTTTTTCATCGTCGCACAGTTTGCCGTCTCCGTCTTTATCAAATTTTTCGAGAATGTGGGGGGGGGGAGTGCGATTGGCCATCATTTCTTTGCGGATTGCTGCCTTTTCTTCGTCGTTCAATTTACCATCTCCATCCTTGTCAAATTTCTTGATCATCTCCTCGCGAGATGGACGACCCGATTTGTCTCCCTTTCCTCCTTTTTCCGGTTTAGCGGTCAGTCCAATAGTTAATGTGATAGCGGTGAGAATGGTAAGTAGTAATTTCATAGGTAATATGGGTTAATAATTTTGTTCAAAAATTGTAAACGGAAGATAGTAAGAAAAGTTTCATGATTTTTTCTCATCACTCTCTAATTGGAGGAAATCGTGTGCATTCTGATAGCAAATTTTCTTTGCCATATTACCGATAAGTTCAGGTTCTTGGGGGAGGAATCCTTCTGCCATCCAATTGCCGAGAAGGTTGCATAATATTCTGCGAAAGTATTCATGCCTCGGGAAAGAAAGAAAAGAACGGGAGTCAGTTAACATGCCTATGAAACGGGAAAGTAAGCCAGTATTGGCAAGAGTTTTTATTTGTTCTTCCATTCCATCTCTTTGATCCAAGTGCCACCAGCCGGAACCAAACTGCATTTTACCGGGAATATCTCTTTGGAAATTTCCGAGCATGGTGGATACTACAAAATTATCGGCCGGGTTATTGTTGTAGACAATGGTCTTGGGGAGAGCGTCATCCTGGTCGAGTCGGTCGAGAAAAGCGGACATTTTTTCCGCCTGCGTCCAGTCTCCAATTGAGTCTGTACCCGCATCCGGACCGAAAGTTTTCAGCAAATAACTGGAGTTGTTACGCAAGGGCCCAAGGTGAACCTGCATCGTCCAATTATTGGAGGAATACCATCGGCAAAGGTAGAGCATGATGAAAGCACCAAATTGTTCTTTCTCTTCCCGGTTGGCATTCTGTCCCTCCAGGGTTTGTTCGAATAATTGCCTCGCTTCCTGTTCCGAGGGAAAATGGGAGAAGAAGTAAGGAAAGCTATGATCGGACAGACGGGATCCTAATTCGTGAAATTTTTGCAACCTTTCTGCTAATGCCTGTAAAAAAGAATCGAAGTTGACGATCGTTTTTCCTGAAGTTTGTTCGAGTGTTTCCACCCATTGAATGAAATCCTGGGCCTGGTCAATTCCCCATGCCTGATCAGGGCGAAATGTGGGATATACCTTGCAGGTTTGAATACTTTGGGCGATTTCTTCGTGATAAGATAGTGGGTAGGCTGGATCGTCTGTTGTGCAGAGTGCTTTTACTTGGAAGCGTTCGAGCATGCCTCTGGCCGAAAAGTCCGGTTCCGCGAGCTTCTCTTTGGTACGGTCCCAAATCTCTTCTGCGGTATCGGGGGAAAGAAGGAGGTCGATACCAAACCCTCTTTTTAATTCAAGATGAGTCCAGTGATAGAGGGGATTGCCGAGGGTATGGGGAATGGTAGCTGCCCAGGCGAGGTACTTTTCCTTGGGGTCCCCGTTTCCGGTTACCAATTCTTCGGGAATTCCATTCGCCCGTAAAGCCCGCCATTTATAATGATCTCCCTCCAACCAAATCTCCGCTAGGTTACTGAATCGTCGATCTTCCGCAATTTCTTTGGGGGATAAATGATTATGGAAATCGAGAATCGGTTCATCCCGAGCAAATTGGTGATATAAGCAAACTGCTTGGTCGTTTGTAAGTAAAAAATCGTCGTGTATGAAACTCATATAATAGTTAATTTATCTTAATTCTGACTTTCTTTATCTTACCGTCAAAGTCAAATGCATCCTTGTAATCTCCGACCGTACCGCCCTCATCACGGCCAACTTGTAGCCCATCGATGGGCATCTCTTTCACTAGGCTGCTTACTTTTCCACTGCCCAGTTTTCGTTTGCCGGCAAATAGTTCCACAATTCCATTCGGATTTAATGAAGCCACTATCTTTCCCTCTTTTTCAGTTAATTTTTTATTTGCTTTAATAGTCTCAATTTTTCCTCCGAGACTTAGGCTGAAGTGGGCAAAGTTATCTCTTACAAATAAAACCCACCCATGAGTATCTCCCCCCTGGGCAACCAAAATACCTTCTCCCTGCTTTTCGATATGAACTTCAACTTCAAAAGATTTTTTTCTTATCATCGGGGATAGTTCCTTTGTCAGGTTGGCATTTGCATCCAAATTAAATGTCTTTTTTTTACTCCCTAAATTCTTCTTATTTCTGTTCCATGGCCAGGGTTTGGCATTTGCCTCGATCGCCCATGCTTCCCATTTCTCTGCCATCTGACTGGCTCGTTCGGGATGAGTTTCGCGGAGGTTATTAAGTTCCGAACGATCCGCGTCGAGGTCGTATAATTCCCACTCTCCATTGGAACCTTTGGCCACCAGTTTCCAGTTTTCGATTCGGATTGCCCGGTTTCCTTCATGTTCCCAAAAGATGGGATTTTCCCGCTTCAATTTCTTTCCGGAAAAGGCTGGCCCGAGTGAAACTCCTTGCAATGGGACCATTTTTTTCCCTTTCACCTCATCTGGGTAATTGGCATCAGCCAGTTCCACACAGGTGGCCATCAGGTCAATCAAATGGGCGGGTTGATGTTCAAACTTGCCCCTCAACTTGGAGGCAATTCCCTTTGGCCAGTGAGCTACAAGCGGTGCACTAATGCCCCCCTCGTGGACCCAGTGCTTATATTCGCGGAATGGCGTATTACTCACATTGGCCCATGCTTTTCCGTATCCGTGATAAGTATCCGCACCCCCCGGCATTACTTCAGTTCCCTGCTTCATCACCACCCCGTCACGTGTCCTTTTGGGAATCATATCCATTTGTAAATCTGAATCCTTCATCGGTTTTAAAATTTCGGGGTCGCTGTCTTTGTATTGGATACCTTCCTTCCGACCCATGCCTTCCGCACAACCACCATTATCGGCGATAAAAATAATTAATGTGTTCTCGAGCATTTTTCTTTTTTCCAATGCATTGATTATTCTCCCCAGACCCTGGTCCATTCGATCCACCATGGCAGCATACACTTCCATTAGGCGAATTTCCCATTCTTTATTTTTTGCATCGTGCCATGCTTCGGCATCCCTTGGGGATAATTTCCACTTCGGTTCAATTAGTCCTAATTTCAACTGCTTTTGATACCGTGCTTCTCTGATTTTTTCCCACCCTTCATCATATCGTCCCTGATACTTTTCAATATCCTCGGGGAGTGCATGCATGGGCCAATGAGGAGCGGTATGGGCGACATAGAGAAAAAATGGATTGTTACTATCGTGTTCATTGATAAATCGGGTGGCATGATCATTTATCGCATCGGTGTAATAAAACTCTTTCGGTTTGTATTCCTTATCCGCATGCGGAGAGATTAGTGTGTTATCTCGAGTCAAAGAATTGGGATCGAAAAAACTACCTGCTCCATGAATAGTGCCATAAAACCGATCAAACCCGCGCTGCCTAGGCCAATTATGCTGTGATGAACCCGGATGGATTTTGGGAGTAACATGCCACTTCCCTGACAAGTAAGTCGAATATTTTGCCGGACTTAACACCTCGGCAATAGTCTGTACGTTACTGCCCAAATCTCCTGTGTACCCTGGGAGTCCGGTATCATTCATCATATGTCCGATACCCGCTTGGTGGGGGTAGGTTCCCGTTAATAAGCTGGCACGGGTTGGACAGCAACGCCCCGTGTTATAAAACTGAGTGAACCTCAGACCGTTCTTGGCCAAACGGTCCAGGTTGGGAGTTTCAATCTCACTGCCGTAGCAACCAATATCGGACCAACCCATATCATCTGCCATGACGATGATTACATTGGGTCGGCTTTGTCCAAAGAAAGAGAGAGGAACAAAAAGAGAAAGATAAAACAATATTTGGAATTTCATAATATAAAAAGTTGCAAAATAGGTTTTTGCTTGCTCGAGGGGGGGAAAGTCAATACTTAACAATGCTTTTGGAGCACGGCGCGGTAGCCAAGTGGTAAGGCCGGGGACTGCAAATCCTCTATTCGTGAGTTCGATTCTCACCCGCGCCTCCATTTTAGCCCACTGATAACAGTGAAATCCTTGACTAAAGGTAAGAGCTAAATGAGTTCAATAATTTACCTAGTTTTTCGAATTATAGATCCTTTACGATTGCGGAATTTTTGGGGTAGTGGCATAAAGTTGAATTTACTCTGTACGTTTTCGCTGTTCAAGTTTTGAAATGCTGGAACTCAACCCATTATCCCATGCAAGTAAACAAGGAAAATATCGACTCGATCCATCGCATTGATCCTGAAAGTACAGGTGAAATCGCGGGTCGTTTTGAGGAACTTGTTCATTTGCTCGAAACTGAAAGTGATGATCGGGTGCTTGCTCATGTGGATGCTTTTCACCACTCCGATTTGGCAGATGCGATTGGTCTGTTGACCGGGAGTCTGAGAAAGAGGTTACTCGAACTGGTCAAGGTCGACTTAGACCATGACTTGCTTTTTGAACTCGAGGATCACCTTCGTAAAGAGGTGACCGATCAATTATCTCCCAAGGAAATGGCGGAGGTCATTACCGAGATGGAGTCCGATGAGGCGGTTCAGGTACTCGAGGACATGGAGGCCGAGGAGAGGGACGAGGTATTAAGCGAGGTTCCGGATGAGGAACGCGAGGATATAGAGACTGGATTGGCTTACCCCGAAGACAGTGCGGGTCGTAGAATGCAGACTGAGCTGGTTAGCGTGGGCACTGACTGGACGGTCGGGCGGACGATTGATTTCTTGCGCGAGGAGGAGGATTTGCCCGAGGAATTCCTCGACCTTTTTGTAATCGATGGAGAAGAGAAACCAGTGGGTGTAATTTCACTATCTCGTATTTTACGTTCCCCCCGAAAAACCTTGATGAGGGAGATTGCGGATGAGACCCAGGTGATCGTGCCTGCCGAAATGCTCCAGGAAGAAGTGGCCCTACTTTTTGAGAAATACGATCTGACCACCTCCGGTGTGGTTGACGGTGCAGGGAGGCTGATCGGGATGATCACGGTGGACGATGTAATGGAGGTGGCCCGTGAGGAATTTGAGGAGGATGTTCTTCGGCTCGGTGGAGTGGGGGAGGAAACGGTGGATGATTCTGTAATTCAAGCTTCCTTGAAACGTTTTACCTGGTTACTGGTTAACTTGGGTACCGCGATTTTAGCTTCTTTAGTAATTGGTTTATTTGATGGTACTCTTGAGGAAATGGTGGCGTTGGCAATCCTGATGCCGATCGTGGCATCGATGGGAGGAAATGCGGGGACGCAGACTTTAACGATTACGGTACGTGCACTCGCCACCAAGGAGTTGACCGCGTACAATGCGTTCCGTACTTTTCGAAAGGAATTTGCGGTGGGTCTTTTGAACGGTGTTGTCTTTGCAGTTCTTGCCGGCTTCGTCGTGGTGTTGTGGTTTAATCAATTGGATGATCGATACCTGCTCGGTGGTATTATTGCCGGAGCGATGGTAATTAACATGATGGTGGCCGGGATTGCTGGGGTTCTGCTGCCCTTGACACTGGATCGAATGGGCATTGATCCAGCAGTGGCTTCGGGAGTATTTGTTACCACGGTTACGGATGTAATTGGCTTTCTTTCCTTCCTCGGACTGGCTTCAGCAATTTTATTATGAGTATAGAAAAGCGCAGGATTTTAATTACCGGTTCGACCGGGTGTATTGGGACCCATGCCGTGGACTTTTTGTTGTCTGAGGGATCGGGAGAAATTTTTGGTTTCAATCGATCGATTCCCATTGGGAGCGAAGAGAAAAACGATTATCAATGTATTTCTGGAGATCTTTCCGACCCAGAAAGCATTGCACGGATAGTTGAGGAAGTACAGCCCACCCATGTGATTCACCTTGGGGCGTTGCAGACTCCTGACTGTCGGGATTACCCTATGAAGGGCTTGGATATAAATGTGATTGGGACTGCTCACTTGTTTCAAGCCTGTACCCGATTGAAAAGACCATTGGAACGATTTGTCTTTGCCAGTTCGAGTGCAGTAAATGGGGCTCGTTCTCTTTATGGACCGGAAGGAGTCCGCCCGGAAGATCCCTACCATCCATTTAATTTATACGGGTACTGGAAAGTGGCCGGGGAGGGAATGGCACAGGCTTTTCACCAAGCCACCGGTGTAGCCACAGTATGTCTTCGCCTTGCCACTACATATGGTCCTGGGAGAGATCGGGGTTTTACTGCTGCCATGACTTCTGCAATTAAGGCAATTGTAGTGGGCGAGCCTTTTGAGGTACCCTATCGAGGGAAAGAGCATTACCATTTTTCCTTGGATGTGGGGGCAGGATTTGCCCGTGCTGCGATTGATCCATTTTCCGGATACGGTGTTTTTAACCTTTTAGGAGAAACCCATTCGATTGAGCATTTTATCGAAACCATCAAAAAAGAATCGGTACATTTCGAAATTGATAAACCGGAGATTAATTTTTCCTCGGATGCGGAACCTTCTCCCTTCATTTATGAATTAAATGACGAGGCAACCCGAAAGGTATTTCCCCTGATGCCACAGACCTCTTTACGCGAGGGAGTACTTCAATCGATTGCTTATTTCTTGGGGTTAACCCGCGAGAAATAAATAAATGTAAAAATAAATTTCAGATTATTTTGACATAGATACCTATTTAGTGTAAATACATTATTAAATCCCTTAATTAAATATGATCACTAACTTATTCTCCTTTATTTTCATCCTAAGCGTATCGACAACTGGACTTTGGTTCCTTACACAAGTGTAAGAAACTATTGATTTTCTTCTTCGCTTGGTTTCTCGATCGACTCCATTGTTTCATCCTGAACAAAAGCCCTCACTTTTTGTTCTTGTTGGTTTTCCTCATCGACTTCTTCTCGAATTTTTTCGACAAGTGAGAGTGCATTATTTCGATGTTTGAGTGAACGTTCTTGAAACTTGGCAACTTGAATAAGAGCGTCACTCTGATCATAATGTGCATGCAGGAAATGAAATAAATTAACTCCTGATAATACTCCCATCAATACGGCAATAAACAGAACCGCAATCTGAGCATTTTGAGGTAAATTTTGAGATAACCAATAGGCAGTGGCGAGCATACTTAATCCTAAAACCACGCAGAAAATGAGTACAAGGGTACGACTTGAATTATAGGCGGAATTTCTTCGAATCGATTTGATGGTCTCTTCTCCTGAGTTTATTTTCTTTTTCATGTCATATTAATTTCATTGGAAAGAGACAGTTAGCAAGACAGAAGAAATCACCGAAATAAGGTTATTGTAAGAAGGAGGAGACTTTTTTTTCTTATTGGTTTTGAAAAAGTGAAACTTTTCCAAGCTCAATTCCATGAGCTAAGTCGTGTAATAAAGTAAGAAACTATTACCATCGATGAACCCACTTGAACACTGGAGGAGAGAATTTTTGAATAAATTGGACGAAATCCAGATTTCTTGAATCGTGAATTAAACTCGGAATACAACCAAAGAGTTTCTATCTGGCGGGACGATGTGATGGACCTGGGGTACCAGAGATCTCGTGGTCGATACGACAGACGAAAAGGTTGTACTGCGTCGGGCGATTCGAATCAATCTTAGCGTTTCCCTGCGTCGAGGCAGACTGCTTCGGAGGTACTCCGGGCAAAGACCAATCCGTTACTCAGGATGGGAGTGCTCCAGCATTTTCCATCGAGCACTTTTTTTCGAGCCAATTCCGTATATTTCGAAGGGGTGGCCTTGACCAAAGAAAGAACGCCGTCATCGGCAAGGGCAATCAAGTGATCGCCCGATAAAATAACATTGCCGGGCCCATATCCATCCTGGCTCCACTTAATCTTACCTGATTTTAACTCAACGCACTGAAGAGGTCCATTTCCATATTTTTTAAAACTGAACATACCATATAGATGTCCGTCATGGTAGAGCGGGGTACTCCAGTGGTTAAACATGTCATTCTTTTTGCGCCAAATCTCGGAGCTGGAGAAGCGGGTTCCTTTTCTGCTGATTTTATAGAGCCCCGCCCCGACACCGTACCCGGCCGAACAGTAGATCATGTCGCCGGCGACCACCGGAGAAGCGGCGGTGGAAACCTTGAAGGGAAATGCCTGACGCCAAAGCTCGCGGCCACTTTTGGGGTCGACTGAAACCAGACCCGATGTGCAGAAGAAAATTACTTGCCTGACCCCATGAATGGTAGTGGCAATGGGCGTGGCGTGGGTGGCGGTTTCATCCCCGGTTTTCCAGGCGAGCTTTCCGGTGTCCCGCTGGAAGGCGAGCAGGCTTTGTCCAGGTCCTCCACCATAAACAATTACCAGATCTCCTTCAATGAGGGGAGCGGAGGAATTTTTCCATTTTATATTTTGTCCGTTGTGTTCTTTTAATACCTTCACATCCCAGATTATTTTTCCACTGGCCGCGTTCATGCAATAAAGGTTCATGTCCGAATCGTAGACCCATACCTTTCCATTCAAGACCGAGGGAGTAGATCTTGGACCATCCCCACCATTATTCCCGGGTGCCCCCGAGTTTCCCCCACCGCTCTTATAATCCATTCGGCAAAGCCAGCTGCTCCAAAGGCGCTTGCCGGATTTTGTGTCCAAGGCTATGCATACTTCGCGCATCAGTCCGTCCTCGTCCTCTTCTGCAATCAGGGTGAAGGCACGGGATCCCTCGGTGGAAAAAGAACTGAACCCCAAGGGGGTGGAGATTTTCCATTTTGGGGAGCCTGATTTTTCTAGCCATGTAGTGGAGGTCAGTCTTTCATCGGTCTTATTATCCGACCGTCGTCCATGGTATTGATTCCAGTCAATCGCAAATACAAGACTTATATTTAGAAAAAGGGAAAAAAACAGGGTAGTGAATATGGTTTTTATGTGCATTTGTTTATTGTTACCTCTGTTCCTTGAAATTCAAGTAAGAAGAGTGGACTGGTTTAATTTTTTCGAAAGCGTAGTCGGTAAAAAATGACCACTAAAATAAGGGTGATTATAAAATACCACGGAAACCAACCAAGCGATTGTACAAAGACGGCATCCTGTTCATTCATCTTCCTTCCCATCACTTGTGCGGGGATCCCCTCGGTTTTGATCCAGGCAATTAATCCGGAATAGAGAATGGAAACTGCCCCATAAGAAAGGTTGGTGGACAGTCCGCGAAAGCTCAATACGGTGGCTCGTCTATCTGAAGATGCTTCTTCGTTGAGGTACCGACTGACCAGGTAATTCATTATTTGCATGGTCGCGTAGAGTAGAATCGCGGGCACAATACCCCAATAGGGAAAGGCATAACTAATACCGTACAGTCCCACAAATAAGAGCGGGCAGAGGAGAAAAAAGTTTTGATTGGGAGAAAATCGATCTGCTAACAGACGGGCGAAGCGGGGAATGAAGACGCCCATCAATGACATCCCTGAAGCGACGAGACCAAAGGTGGCCAGCGGGAGTTCGATTACATTCCAATAAGCACTCGCAATAGTAAGGAATTGTCTGATTACATTATCCAGTGCCATTGCCGCGAGAAGAATGCCAAAGGGGAGGGGAGTTTTCCAAATCCACGAACCTGCTTCCACGGTTTTTCGGAAAGATAACTTCATGGTTTCCCATGCCCCCATTTTTTCGGTTTCAAAAGGGTCTTTCATTGCCAATGCTGCCCCTAATACGACAAGGGAAGAAATAAAAGTCAGAAAAATGGGAGCCTTAACTGCGGTTTCCGCCGTGATGGAGAAATTAATTCCGAGTCCATTCAGGCATGAGTTAATGAAGGAAGAATCGTAAAATGCGGAACCAGTCATCATGGCAAAGAAAAATGCTAAGGAGGTGAACCGTTGTGCTTTTTCAAGGGCCTTGCCCCAATTCTTTTCTAACCCCGCTTCTTTAAGAGAATCATAGGCCAGGGCTTCATCTGCTCCGCTGGCCGCGGCCTCCGCTAAGCCACTCACGATTCGGTTGAGTGCAAAAAGAAGAAATACATATTCGCTTCCATTCATAGGAGCGAACAGAAGGGCTACCATTTCCACCACCATACAAATTGCGGCAAGAACCAAGAGTTTTTTTCTGCCCAAAGTATCGGCCAGTGCACCCGAAGGGACTTCGAGAATAATGATGGTAAGTGCCCAAATTGCATTCAGAATGCCGAAATCTTCCCAGCTCAATCCATGTTCCAAAAAGATCAGGGCGTATACTGGGTAATAAAAGCGGGCGTTGAAAAGCATGCGAAAACAAATAAAGAGACTCAAATTACGCTGAGCTATTTTGCTTATGTCTTTAGTTTTCACTGATGGTGCCAAGAAATTTTTTAAAAATTAATAATTTGAATTTGCAAGATAACTCACAATTCACTTGCTATGAAACAAGCAAGCCGATTCTGATTATTTTATGTCAAGTAGACCTAATATTTTATGGATTTGTACCGATCAGCAAAGATTTGACACGATTTTGGCTCTCGGCAATGACCACGCACAAACTCCTCATTTAGACAAACTGATCGGTCAGGGAACCACCTTTAATAATGCTTATTGTCAAAGCCCCGTCTGTGCCCCCAGTCGGGCTTCTTTTTTGACCGGCCGATATCCTCGAACTACCCGCTGTCGGCAGAATGGTCAGTCCATCCCTGGGGATGAGGTACTCGTCTCCAAGATTTTTTCGGATGCGGGGTACCGGTGTGGCTTGGCGGGAAAACTTCATTTGGCCTCCTGCTCGGACGGAAAAGTGGAAAAAAGAACCGACGACGGGTATGATCCATTTCATTGGTCCCACCATCCACAACCGGACTGGGAGGAAAATGAATATACTAAATGGCTCACGGAAAAAGGACAGGACTGGTTTGATTTACAGGGTGAGAAAATCAGTCCCTATGTGCAAATTGGTCCACCAGCGGAGTTTAGTCAAACCACATGGTGTGCCGAAAAAACGATCGACTTTATCAAGAAAGAAAATGGAAAACCCTGGTTTTTTAGCTTTAACTGTTTTGATCCACACCATCCCTTTGATCCGCCAAAGGAATATCTGAATCAATTTAATCCTGACGATATGCCTTTGCCAAGTGTGCACGCGGATGAGGCCGATGCAAAAACCACTTTCCAAAAACTGGATCGGATCTGGGCCCATAATACCCCCGGGGAATTTCAGGTTGAATCGATGACTGAAGACGACAAGAGATTGGTTTATGCTGCTTACATGGCGATGGTTTCTCTGATCGACGATCAGGTGGGGCGAATTTTGCAGGCTTTGGAGGAATCGGGGCAGGCTGATGATACACTGGTTGTGTTCATGTCAGATCACGGGGAAATGCTAGGCGACCATGGAATTTATTTTAAGGGACCCCATTTTTACGACTGTCAAATGAGAGTGCCTCTGATTATGAGGTGGCCCAATGGTGGTATTGTGGAAAACCGCCGGGTGGATGGATTCGTTGAATTGGTCGATTTGATGCCCACTTTTTTGGAAGCAGCCGGATTGGTAATTCCTTCCGCGGTGCAAGGCAGTAGTTTACTCCCACTCCTTATTGGTGGGGAAGAGAATGAATTTTGCCGGGAACAAGTCTATGCAGAATATTATAATGCATGGACGCATAGTGAGGCATACGGTACGATGCTCCGCACAAAAAGTTGGAAGGTCGTGGTATACCATGGAACCAATCAGGGGGAACTTTATGATTTAATGGAGGACCCGGATGAGTTTTTTAATCTTTGGGACAGTCCTGTTCACGCTCAACGGAAGCAGGAACTTGTTTTGAAATGTTTTGACGCTTCGGTTCTTTCCATGGACCCCGATCCTCCCCGTCTCGGCTCTTTCTAGATAATTTTTTTCGCTCAAAAATCGAATTGGCTTGAATGGAATTTTAACCATGTCAGTCTCCTTATTTTCTTCTTCCCATGAACATACACGAATACCAAGCAAAACAACTCTTCGCGAAGGCCGGAGTCGCAGTTCCTAACGGAACCGTTGCCCAATCCGCGGAAAATTTCGATCAAGCAATCTCTAGCCTGCCTGAAGGTAAGGCTATTGTAGTAAAAGCCCAAATCCACGCTGGTGGAAGAGGGAAGGGTACTTTTAAAGATGGATACAAGGGGGGAGTCCATGTCGTCTCTACTCCAGAAGAGGCCAAAGAAAAAGCGGAGGCCATGCTAGGCAATGTTTTGGTTACAAAACAAACTGGAGATGAAGGCAAAGAAGTTAGTACTGTTTACTTCAATGAAGCCACGGACATAGAAAAGGAATATTATCTCGCTGTATTAATGGACCGTGCCACCTCGAAGCCGGTTATTATTGCCTCCACCGAAGGAGGAGTGGATATTGAAGAGGTAGCGGAAAGCTCCCCCGAGAAAATTTTAAAAGTATTAATTGATCCTGCCCTTGGATTACGTTCTTACCAAGCCCGACAAATTGCATTTGGTTTGGAACTGAGTGGAGATTCCTTCAAGCAGTGTGTGAAATTAGTGACTAAATTATACGCTTTCTTTTGGGAGAAAGATTGTTCTCAAGTGGAAGTCAATCCATTGGTCACCACTCCCGATGGTGATGTGTTGGCCTTGGATGCAAAAGTTAACTTTGATGCCAACGCACTTTTTCGTCATCCCGATGTGGTTGAACTCCGTGATGAAAGTGAAGAGGATTCCAAGGAAGTGGAGGCATCCAAATTCGATTTAAATTATATCGCCCTCGACGGAAATGTAGCCTGCATGGTAAACGGTGCCGGTCTGGCCATGGCCACAATGGATATCATCAAGCACTATGGGGGATCGCCTGCAAATTTTCTTGATGTGGGAGGAGGAGCAACGGAAGAACAGGTTGAGAATGCATTTCGTATCCTCGTTTCTGATGATTCAGTGAAAGCAATTTTAGTGAATATCTTTGGTGGAATTATGAAATGTGATGTGATCGCCACCGGAATTGTGAACGCTGCTCGCAAGCTTGACATGAAAGTACCTTTAGTGGTCCGTTTAGAAGGAACCAATGTGGAACAGGGTAAGAAGATACTCGCGGAGAGTGGGCTGGCCCTCGAGCCCGCGGACTCACTTTCCCAGGCAGCCGAGAAAATTGTTCAAATGGCGGCGGAAGCCAATTAATCCAGACACCTTTAACAGAAAAATTTATAATGAGCGTTTTAGTAAACAAAGATACCCGACTGGTTGTGCAAGGCATTACTGGAAGTGCAGGAAGTTTTCATACCACCCAATGTATTGAATATGGCACCAATGTTGTCGCGGGGGTTACCCCAGGCAAGGGCGGGCAAAAATTTCAAGATTCTGTACCGGTATTTGATACGGTAAAGGATGCAGTGGAGAAAGAAGGAGCCAATGTGGCTGCGATTTATGTCCCTCCTCCCTTTGCCGCAGATTCAATTTTGGAAGCAATTGACGCGGAGATTCCCTTAGTGATTGCCATAACCGAAGGCATACCAGTGCGAGATATGTCAGAAGTAAAAGCCCGTCTCGCTACTTCTAATACACGTTTAATCGGTCCGAACTGTCCGGGCATTATTACTCCAGGTGAGTGTAAGATTGGTATCATGCCAGGTTACATCCATAAGCCAGGAAAAGTGGGGATTGTTTCCCGTTCGGGTACCTTGACTTACGAAGCGGTTTGGCAAATTACTCAGGCTGGTCATGGCCAATCCACCTGTATTGGAATCGGTGGAGATCCGATCAACGGAACTAGTCACTTGGATGCGGTTAAGCTTTTCCACGAAGATCCAGATACCGATGCCATTATTTTAATTGGAGAGATTGGTGGTACTGCCGAGGAAGAAGCGGCTGCCTTTATCAAAGAACATGTGGATAAACCATGTGCCGCCTTCATCGCGGGTCGTACGGCACCTCCGGGTCGTCGTATGGGGCATGCCGGAGCAATTGTTTCAGGTGGAAAAGGAACAGCCGAAGCGAAAGTCGAAGCGATGCTCGATGCTGGAATCTCGGTCGCCGAGACTCCTTCTCATATCGCCGAAGCCCTCTTCAAAATTTATAATCCTTAATGTAGGATTATATTTTAAAGTGGATTAAGTATTTCTCCCCGAGCCCGGCTTGGGGAAGGGATTCGTCCAAGTTCCATACCTTGGCCGGATGGAGTCCTGAGCTTTTTAATTCTTCTGTATAGTCGCCTCCTTTTAGATAAAGGATTCCATTGGCGGGAGAATTTCTAGCCCCTTTTCGAATTTTATTACTCACCCAACCGAAGAATGTGGGTAGTGCGGTAACCGCACGTCCGATGATAAAGTCATAGGTTTTCTTTTTGGGTAATTCCTCGACTCGACCCCGGCGAATTTCCACATTTTTTAAATCGAGACGTTGTACCATGTCTTCCACTACCATAACCTTCTTCCCGATTGAATCAAGTAGCGTGAAGCGTGCCTGAGGATAGCATATGGCAAGTGGAATTCCCGGTAGTCCACCTCCCGTCCCCACATCTAGGATTTGGGCTTTGGGCATGAGGCGTAAGATATTGGTAATAGTTAGGCAATGGGCAAGATGCTTGGTTTCCAATCGGTCCATATCTTTGCGGGAGACCAAATTAATTTTTTCATTCCATTCCCTTAGTAATGCAGTGTACTCTTTAAGTTGTTGCCAAATTTCAGGAGATAATTCTGGAAACCATTGTTCGAGTAAGTTCCATGAATTTTCTGATTCGCTCATTGTAAAAGGATAAGAACGATTATTTCACATCCAAAGGCTGAAAGCCTTTCACGAGATCATCCATTGCCTTGGCTTGTTTTAGAAAAGCTTCCAGCTGATCCAAGGGCAGGGCACAGGGCCCGTCACACTTTGCCTCTGTCGGATTGGGGTGAGATTCGAGAAAAAGGCCCCCAATTCCCTGGCTCATTCCGGCGAGCATAAGTTCAGATACAGCCTGTCTTCGACCGCCTGCGGAATCACTTCTTCCCCCAGGTATCTGGAGTGAATGAGTCACATCAAAAACAACCGGGCATCCCGTTGTTTTCATAATTCCGAAGTTGAGCGGGTCAACGACTAGATTGTTGTATCCAAACGAGGAACCTCGTTCACAAAGAAGGATCTCTTCATTTCCGGCTTCTTTAAATTTGTTGATTATATGCCCCATTTCATGGGCGGCTAGAAATTGAGCTTTTTTTACATTGATTGGTTTGCCGGTTTCAGCAAGTGCAACCACGAGGTCAGTTTGTCGGCACAGGAAGGCGGGGAGCTGGAGAATATCAATTACTTCGGCACCTGGCTTTGCCTGAGCGGGTTCGTGAATATCCGAAATAATGGGAACTTGATGTACCTCTTTAATTTCGGCCAGTATTTCGAGTCCTTTCTTAAGTCCAGGTCCACGAAATGAATTAATGGATGATCGATTTGCTTTATCAAAGGATGCCTTGAATATGTAAGGAATTCCCAATTTACTGGTAATTTCTTTGTAGGTGGCGGCTACTTCCAAGGCAAGTTCGCGAGATTCCAGTACATTCATGCCCCCTAACAGAGTAAATGGCCGAAGGTTTGAAACTGTTAGGTTTCCAACCTGGATTTCCTTTTGATTATTCATGCAAATGTAATACTGGGTGGATTTCCATGCTCGGCGGAAACGACAATTCCAATACCACCACGGGCATTGAAATCGACTTCGACCCGGCACCATCTTGGTTGGAGCGCGTCGACGAGGTCATCCAGTAATCGATTGGCAAAATGTTCGTGAAAAGTACCCTCATCACGAAATGTCCAGAGATAAAGCTTGAGGGATTTTGATTCTACAATTTTTTGATCTGGTACATAGCGGATAAATATCTCTGCAAAGTCCGGTTGCCCGGTTTTGGGACATAAGCAGGTGAATTCATCGGTTTTCAATTCGACCAAATAGTCTCGTTCTGTATTTCTGTTAGGAAAAGTTTCCAGGGTCCGATTAGGATGGGTTCCCCCTTCTCCCAGCTTGGTAAGGTTGGTATGCTCAGAATTTGTTTCGTTCATAAAGTTTTATTTTTTCATGAGTTTGAAAAATGGGCAATTCTGAAAGGTTATTGAATTGCCTGCCAATTCAAATCTTTTGGTTTTCCTGCCAGGCTCTCTTGGAGTTTTTCGAGGAAAATGGTACGATCAACTTCAACTGCTCCAAGCTTTTCTAGATGGGGAGTGTGTACTTGGCAGTCTATGAAGTGGAAGTTATATTTTAACGCGATTGATACTAATTTCGCGAGACAAGCCTTGGAGGCTTCTGGCATATGAAAAAACATCGATTCTCCAAAAAAGGATTGGCCTAAAAAGAGTCCATATAACCCACCCACTAATTTGTTTTCATGGTAGGCTTCAATTGAATGAGCAATACCGAGTTGGTTTAGTGTACAATAGTCCTCAATCATATCGTCTTCAATCCAAGTGCTTTCCTGGTCAGGCCTCTTGGATTGGGCACATTCTTTCATCGTTTGACGAAAGTTTTGATTGATACGAATGGAAAAACGGTTGTCCTTCACTGCTTTTTTTAATGAACGGGAAAGTCTAAATGCAGAGGGGTAAAGAAGGAAGCGAGGATCGGGCGAAAACCAATGCCAAAGCGGATAATCTCCTGTTTTAAGCCACGGAAAAATACCCTTTTGATAAGCAAGAATTAATCGTTCAGTACCCAAAGTCTCGCTTATGGCAACGAGACCATCCGGATCAGTTGCAAGCGGATCTGGAAACCAAGGGGCGTCTCGGTCGTCGAGAAAGTAAACCTTGGTCACAATTTAGCGTGAGGATAATTCCAGGATACTAACTTCGGGTCGGCAATTCAATCGAACTCCCCATAGATTTCCCACTCCTCGAGTGATGTGAATTTGCCTTTTTTTCCAGGAATGTAATCCCTCGACTAAAGAGTGATCTTGAACAGGCGCAAACGGTGTCCAATCGAGGAAGGGAATCTTTAGTTGACCACCATGGGTATGGCCGCAAAGCATGAGATCCCACTTATAATTTATTAATAATTCTTTGGCATCTGGATTATGGCAGAGAACCAATGATGTTCCAGAATTACTCCGGGAGGACACCTTGGTAAGACATTGTTCTGGACGGCAAGTTTTTGACCATAAGTCCCCCACGCCTGCAATTGTGAGGGATTGGCCTTTGAGGTAAATTGATTCTTTTTGATTATGCAGAAGTTTAATCCCTGCACGGGCGAGCATAGATTCGACTTTTTGAGTGTTCTTGAAACCACCATGAGCACCTGCCCATTCACCACCATCATGATTACCTAATGAGGCGAAAGTCGGAACAATATGTGCATACTTTGCCAATAGTCTGCCGAATTCTTCAAGTTCATGGTTACTTTTTTGTTCAGTGATAAAATCTCCAGTAATGACACATACATCTGGGCTTTGCGAAAAGCCTTCCCGAAAAGCAAAGTCAATATCCTCTAAATTTACGCTGTTTGAAAAATGTAAATCAGAAAGATGCAGGAGTTTTATGGGAACTTTATTTCTAAGCTTGGGAAGAATTACCTTCTTCTTTGTAATTTCCAACCAATTTGCTTCAAAGCGAAGATAAAAGAACGAGGCGAGTAATGTACCTAGTCCAAGGACTATTTTCCTTAAAAAATCGCGTCTGCTTCTGTTCGATTTGCTCTTCCTTTTTTTGAGTTGTTCTTGTTGGAAATCTGGAACTTCTCTTTGCATAATCAATTGTTTAGACTATTCGATCCCGCCTGCTTCATCCATGTTTTCCAATTGTTCGATCAGGTTTTTCAGAGAAACTGTTTTTTCTTTACCACTTCGGAAATCTTTAATTTTGATCTCGTTTTTTATCCTTTCATCTTCGCCTAGAATTAAACCATATCGAGCACCGCTTTTTCCCGCTTCTTTAAATTGTTTCCCAAAGGCAGCATTTTTAAGAGAGTAAGCCACGGAAAATCCCGCTTTTCTGCATCGGGCAATAATGGGAAGGGAACTCTTTCTTTCTTCGTGATCTCCAATTAAAAATAGATCCGGGGCGAGAATATAGGTGGGAAGTAGGCCTTTTGATTGCAGGCAATCACTCAGGGTCATATCGCCAATCGCAAATCCACTTGCGGGCATATCTACATTGCCTGAAAGCTTTTTAATTAAATGATCATAGCGACCTCCCCCCGCGAGTGCACGACCTTGCCCGCTCGCTTCAAAGGCTTCATAAACAAATCCAGTATAATAGGCCAAACCACGGACAATCGAAAGGTCAATTTTTATGTAATCATCTGCACCATGTCCTTCTAAATATTCGAGGAGAGTAAACCATTGAGATGCTCTTTCTTTGCCCTCATCTCCACATTCATTTAATCGATTTTGTAATGCATCAAGCGAATCGATTTTTTTGATGGAGTCAATCTCAGCAAGGATTTCTTCTCCGCGTCCAGGGAGGGCATTTTCCAACGACTCTTTATTCTGTTCCGGTTTTCTTCTCTCACTTTTATCAATTGCATCCAGTACTGATGGTCTTTGCTCTTCTGTAACGCCGAGAGCATTTAAGAATAATACCCATGTAGTTCGGTCACTTAAGCGAATTCTAAAATCTCTTACACTCAATCCTAGGGTTTCGAATATTGCGACAAGCAGAGCGATTAATTCTGCATCTGCTCCGAGATTGGATTCTCCTAATAAATCAGCATTAAATTGATAAAATGATCGCCCCCGTCCTTTTTGTGGCCGTTCATATCGGAAGTGTTCCCCCACATTGAACCACTTAATGGGCTTGGGTAATGCATTTGCCCTTGAGGCAACCATGCGAGCTAATGTCGGGGTAAGTTCTGGCCTTAGTGCGACGCGTCGGTTGCCTTTATCTTCGAAGTGAAAAAGCTGACCTACAATTTCTTCACCAGATTTTTCTACATATAAATCTAGAGGCTCGAGTATGGGGGCATCGTACTCAGAGAAGTTAAAGGCATGAGCCACAGTTCGAAAAACGCGAAAAAGGTGGTTCCGTCGAGCACAGTCTTCGGGAGGGAAGTCCCGAAAACCGGGTAAAGTTTCAAACATTTTGAGGGGAGTAAAATTAGGAAGAAGGATCGAGCTTATCTAGGTTAAGTTTATCTAGTCCTTCTTTCATCTCTTTACCTGCTTTAAATTTAACGACTGCTCGGCGCGGTATCATTACATCAGTTTCAGGTTTATTGGGGTTTCTTCCTACCCGTGACTTTCTTACCTGAAGTTCAAACACGCCAAACTTACGCAATTCAATATTTTGACCATTTGCGAGGGCTTGTTGCATGATATCAAGAGTATTTTGTACTATACTTCGAACATCATCGTGGTTGTAATTAGAATTCTCGTAAATTTTCTGTACGATGTGCCGTTTCGTTAAATTATTGGACATGGTAGGGTGTTTCGGTTTGAAAGAGTTTCAATATAGGGTTAGATTGTTTCCTTCATAGATTCCTGTTACTCAATGACCTGTCAAACCCATTTTAAAAAAAATGACTAAGAAAGATGATGATAATCCTTTAGAGGAAATCCAAAAACAACTTCACGATTTACTAAATAATAAAAATGTTCAGGTTGCATTTGCCCCTTTTATGGAATCGATGAAGGCAAAAGACGGGGGAGAAAAAGTGGAAAAAGAAGTCAAGGAGAGTAAGCCTCCTCCGCCGGAAGATGCGACTCGTGATGAGAGGTTAGACACCATTCGTTCCTTTGATCGTAGACCAAAGGAAATTCGTGATTATTTGGATCGTTTTGTAATCAAGCAGGAGCAGGCCAAGCGCGTGTTATCGGTTGCCGTTTGCGATCATTACAATCATGTCCGCCGTTGCTTAGAAAATGAGAAACTGGCCAAAAATGAATATGTGAAGCCTAATGTTCTCCTTCTTGGTCCAACTGGGGTAGGCAAGACCTTTCTGATGCGTAATGTTGCGAAATTAATTGGCGTGCCTTTTATTAAGGCGGATGCGACAAAATTCTCGGAGACTGGATATGTTGGATATGATGTGGAAGATATTGTGCGGGACTTGGTAAAATCTGCTGATGGTGATGTTGAACTTGCAGAATTTGGAATCGTGTATGTGGATGAGATCGATAAAATAGCTTCGGAGTCTTCAAAGACGGGCAAAGATGTTTCCGGTCGGGGGGTTCAAATCAATCTGCTTAAATTAATGGAGGAGACTGAAGTGAATCTGCATGCCCCTCAGGATATGATGGGGCAGATGAAATCCTTTATGGATATGCAGAAAGGAAATAAGCCTAAAAAGAGTACGGTAAGCACAAGAAATATATTGTTTATTGTAAGTGGTGCATTTGATCAACTGGGTGAAAACATTCGTAAACGACTCGACTTAAACCGAATTGGTTTTGGCTCGGCAGAAGAAAATATTTCATCGAGTGAATCGGCAAATCGTTTTTTATCTCAGGCGGAGACGCGCGATTTTATAGACTATGGTTTTGAGCCCGAATTTATTGGTCGATTACCAGTTCGTGTTTCCTGTGAAGAATTGAACAAGGACGACCTTGCTCAAATTCTTAGTTCGTCTGAAGGAAATGTATTGGAACAATACAAAAATGATTTTTCTGGTTACGACATCAGTATTGAGATTGGCGAGGATGCGATCGAAAAAATCGCCGAAAAAGCAGCTGAAGAAAAAACGGGTGCCCGTGGATTAGTGACTATTTTGGAAAAAACCTTTCGAGATTTTAAATTTGAACTTCCCTCCACTGCAATACGAGATTTTTCAGTCTCTGCTAACACCGTTGAAAATCCAGGAGAAGAACTTGAAATTTTACTTGAAGAAAGGAGGGATGAATTGGATGATTCCTTACTTGAAGATGTAGATCGTTATGCGGAACAATTTAGAAAAGAATGTGGCTATATTCTCAAGTTTCGCAAGGTTGCGAAGACAGCGATTGTAAAGGAATCAATCGCTGAGGGGCGATCTGTGCGTGCGATTTGTGAAAGAAAATTTTCTGATTTCATTCATGGTTTGGGCATCATTAACCAAAGAACAGGTAAAAAGGAATTTGTAATTGATAAGAAAGTAGTGGACGACCCGGATAAGGAATTATCTCAATGGGTAGTCGAGAGCTTTGGTAAAAGCAAGGATTCGTAAGGCGTGAGTAATCCTGATCCTGATGCGGTTCGAGAAACTTTTACCCGCGTTGCTGATCGATATGATATTGCGAATCATTTACTTTCTGGTGGGATTGATTTTTATTGGCGTAAAAAACTAGTCAATTTAGCAAGGCGGGCACCTTGTTCAAGAATCCTTGATTTGGCAACAGGCAGTGGAGATGTTGCCTTTGCCTTACAGGACGGCCTTGCTTCAACTGTTGAAATTATCGGGCTCGATTTTTGTGAACCTATGCTTAAACAAGCTCGTAAAAAACGAGGCCGACTTGGATTAGATTCTCAACAGTATCAGTTTATAGAAGGAGACTGCCTGGATCTTCCATTTGAAGATTCAAGCTTTGATTTGGTAACGATTTCTTTTGGCCTTCGAAACTTGGCAGATCGTAAAAAAGGATTAGCCGAGATTTATCGTGTTCTTAAACCAAATGGGCGTTTGATTGTATTGGAGTTTACTCAACCTTATTGGTGGTTTCGGCCCTTTTATTATTTTTATCTCCGCCTACTCTTACCTTGGTTTGCTCGAATAGTTACCGGTGATCGTGATGCCTATCTTTATTTGGGCACCAGTATTTCCAATTTTCCAAACCGTGCCGAATTGGGTGGGGAACTGGAAGAAGTGGGCTTTGAGAATGTGAATATTGAAGCACTTACTTTCTCGATTGTTGCCTTACATGTAGGTACAAAGAATTAATTTCTTACTATTTTCCCAATAGCTCTCTAATTTTTTCCGCACTGACTTCGGGTTGCTGGCAAGTTTGATTTTCGCAAATGTAAACGGCAGGTTTTCCATCCACTAACCGATGGGTTGTGATAAAAGGTGCAAACTCTAAAATTTCCGGATTTGTAACTTGCGTGGAACGAAAGAGTACAACTTTTGCTGGGAGGAAGTGTTGATTCACTTCTCTAATCAATTCCTTGGTATCATCCATGCTTGGATCTCCCACGATTACGATTTCTTTTGCTGGAGCGAGGGCGAAGTCAAGGGCATGTAGTAATACTTCTGCACCTTGTGGATTTTTTTCTATAAAACCAGAAAATGCAGAAAATAAATTTTCTGCAGAGGTGAGGTATTTCTTATTACCTGTAATTTTATTGATACGAAGTAGGTTGAGCGCCATGACTGAATTACCGGACGGAATTGCACCATCATAGATCTCCTTCGCCCTGATTAAAAGTTTTTCTCCATCATCCGCGGTCAGAAAAAACCCGCCCTTTTCTTGATCTTCAAAATGGACAATCGTGAGGTCCACCAATTCGATCGCTGCTTTCAAGTATTGAATATCAAAACTCGCTTCGTATAAATCAATTAATCCTTGGCTAAAAAAAGCGTAATCTTCTAAATGCGCAGGAAGTCCCGCTTTTCCACGGCGCCACCTTTTTAAAAGTCGTCCGTTGGGTAGCCTTAATTCGGAAAGACAAAAATCGGCGGCATTTTGGGCGATTTTTAAATATTTATCTTGATCCAATGCCTTTGCCGCTTGTGCAAAAGTTGAAATCATTAATCCGTTCCAGTCGGTCAGTACTTTATCATCTTTTTGCGGATGGATTCGTTTTTTTCTAGCCGCAAAGAGAGTTGCTTTTAGCGAGTCTATTTTATCCCGAAATTCTTGCGGTGATTGATTTTTTTCTTGGGCGATTTCATCGAGAGATTTTCGTAAATGGGGAATATTCGTCCCGTTTTTTTGATGTGTGGCTTCATCCAGGAAATTTCCTTCTTTTTCGAACCGATAAGTTTCGTTAAAAAAGCTGCCATCCTCAATTCCCAGAATTTCTATTACTTCCGACTCAGTCCATACATAAAATTTTCCTTCTTCTCCCTCACTATCTGCATCTTCGGCAGAATAAAATCCACCTTCAGGTGAGGTCAAATCTCGGATTACATAACTAAGGATTTCCTTTGTAGTTTGTGCAAAATACTCAGACTTGGTAATTTGAAAGCATTCCAAATTTGCCTGGGCAAACAGGGCCTGATCGTAGAGCATTTTTTCGAAATGAGGAACAAGCCATTCTTCATCGACAGAGTACCGGTGAATTCCCATGCCGACTTGATCATACACTCCGCCCTGATGAATTTTTTGAAGACTGTGCTTTACTATTTCTAAGGCCTTTTTCTCTCCGGTTCTTTTATGATAACGTAGAAGAAAGCTTAGCGTATGAGCAGTTGGAAATTTAGGTTTATTCCCAAAACCTCCATATTGTGAGTCATAATCTGTCAGCAATGCCTGGAAACAAGCGTCGAGGTGACTTGCATTTAAGTCTCCACCAGCTTGATTCGCCTGCATTTCATTTAGGCTTTGCATGATTGCATTGCCGACTTCTGTTACCTTGCTTCTTTCCTTTTTCCAAATGTTTGCAAAATGTGGGATCAGTTGGATCATGGAAGATTTTGGAAAATATGTGCCGGCGAAGAAAGGAACTTTTTCGGGTGACATGATTACTGTCATGGGCCAACCGCCTTGACCAGTCATCATCTGTGTGACAGACATATAGACATTGTCTACATCTGGCCTTTCTTCCCGGTCCACTTTAATACAAATATAGTCCTTATTCATTAATTCCGCGACCTCATCATCTTCAAAGGATTCATGTTCCATCACATGACACCAATGACAAGTGGTGTAACCAATAGAAAGAAAGACTGGTTTATTTTCTTTTAATGCTTTTGAAAATGCTTCCTCCCCCCAAGGATACCAGTCGATTGGGTTACGGGCATGTTGAAGAAGGTAAGGACTGCTTTCAAATACCAAACGATTAAACTCCACTCCACCATCACGTGGCAGTTGAGCAATTTCTGAAGGCTCGGGGGGGGGGAGTCGCGAAGAATGCTTATTTTGTATATCCGAATGTTTTCCTTCCTTATTTTCTTTCATCGCAATAGGGGAGGGCAATTCGGCGGACCCAGTCTCTTTTTCTGCACACCCGGATATAAAAAAGAGGGGAGTCAGAAAAGAAAAGAAATAAAAGAACGCACTTGATTGTAACAAGGAACTGATCGGAATAGGGGTTTGTTGAAATTCCTTGCCCCGACAAGTGCTTCGAGTCACGAAACGGAGATCAGCTTTTGTAGACTATCTGCTCTTTCCTGTATTTCTTTCGCTCCGGCGGATTCGAGCCGGTCACACCCAAATGCTTCCACGGTTAAACTTGCAGTGGAGGTTGCATAAAGCATTGCTTCTTTAATCGTATTAAAGTCGGAGGCATTTCGTGATGCCATTCGTCCAATTAAGGCACCGGCAAAAGAATCGCCCGCACCAGTCGGGTCACGAAGATCGGTAACCGGATAAGCAGGCAGTGCAAACATGCCATCTTCATGAAAGAGAATAGCTCCGTGTTCACCTTTTTTAATAATGACAGATTCCGGGCCCATCTTCCTCAATTTTTGCCCCGCAAGAATGATGTTATTTTCTTCGGTCAATTCTTCTGCTTCAGTATCATTAATCACAAATAAATTGATTCTTTTAATCAAATCAAGTAGTGCGTTCCTTTCAATTTCAATCCAAAGATCGATCGTGTCCGCGAGTACATATGCTTCGCTTTCTAACTGATCTAGTACATGTGACTGAAGTGCCGGGTGAATATTTCCAAGAAGTACAAAAGGAGTATTTTTGTAAGAATCCGGGAGGTCGGGTCGAAATTTCTCAAAGACATTTAATTGAATATCAAGCGTGTCCCTACGATTGAAGTTTTCATGGTATTTTCCTTTCCAAAAAAAAGTGGGTCCACTTTCATCTTTTTGTACACCTTCCAAGTCAATTCCACGAGAACGTAGGCGGTCCAGATATTCTTCTCCAAAATCATTACCAATCACTCCCACCATTTGTACATCGGTATAGTAACTCGCCGCGAAAGAACAGTAGGACGCTGCACCTCCAAGAATGTGCTCTTTTTCACCGTAGGGAGTGATGACATTATCAAAAGCAACAGAACCCACCACAAGTAATGGGGAAACTGAAGAGGAATCAGATTTAATACGATCAGACATAGTGAGCTAAGATATCGAATTTTAAAAGAAGCTCAAGATAACAAGGGTAAAGTTTTCTTGCATTTGTAGGGGAGATCAATCGGCTTGAATCTTAAGTTCCGATTCATCATTTTATTCTAATCATGCAGTTTGAACGGAGTCATTATTGATTGAAAATTTATAAATTAAAATGCAATTCGCAACCTCTTTGATTGCTCAATTAGCAACTAGTGAATGGCCAGTTTTTTCCTCATTAGTAGGTCGATTCGGTAGCAATCTAAGGATTCTACTGAATTAAAAAACTGATTTCAAAACGTCCTTAAATCTTCCCCCAAATTTTTTTCATAAGAGCAAATGTTGTGGGGTCATGCTCTTCCAGTTCGGCCCTGACAAAGGGATAAAAGTCATTAACTCCAAGGTATGATTCGGACATCTCGGCAAAAAATTCCTTATGATTTGTCCGTGCATAATGACTTGTTTTTCCACCGCGGAAAAGCAGAACTTTTTCATAAAGGCCCTTTTTTTCAGCCCGTTGATAAGAATTTATAATTTCCTGGTGATCAAAACTGAGAATTTGATCATGATAGGAATGCGCGAGTTCGTGCAAAACTACATAGGGGTGTTTAGCCCACTGGTCCTTGCTTAAAAGTTGATGGGCCCTAGGGATATGAACTCTTTTTTCTAGTGTTGGGTCGTGCTTGTTTGTGAGTAACCATCGCTTGCTTGGATGGTATTGCATAGTGGTTAATTTGTGGTTCAGGTCTACTCGGATGTATAATTTACGCAATACCTCGACCTTTTCTTGATCTAAGATGTAGGTAATTCGTTGAAGGTGATTGGCGAGGGCTTTTTTTACATCTTTAAATAACATCCGATTCTCGCTGTTCTTAAAATCAGGATTCCATTCAACTGGCCAACCCTCGATTTTTTCTAGAAATGGAACGGAAAATTTTTCAATTGATGAAGCTCTTTCATTTGCGATTGAAAAAGAAACCAAAGTAAAAAAAATAAATAGGAGCGCAGGTAAGTATTTCATATTTAGGAAACTTGAGTGATCGGAAATGTGCTGGCGAGGACAACCTGGTCATCAATTTCAATAAGAATTGAGTAATTCCCCGGTTTTTCAAATTTTAAACGATGAATGTCATTAATTAAATTTATGCGGTGTTGGGGACCGGGAGATTCAAATTTGCGATCAATAATAGTCCTTGGTTCATCTTCCGCCATTGGAATACCAATAGAAATTTTGAGCATATGTTTTCCCTGGGTCAAATCAGAGAAAGAGAGAAACCAGATCATCCGGGGGTGAACTACTGGAAATTCTTTGGCTCTTAAATTCGAGAAAATACCCAGCAGGGTATTTTTGCCAGTAGCCGGATCTACATAAACTGAATCGCAGGTTATCCAAGCTAGGACTTGTGGCTTTGTAGACATAAAAGTTGAACTAGGTTTGTAGATTATGAAAGACCGCTTCTTTGAAGCAGAGCTTCTATCTTTGGGTCCCGTTCCATGAAATTTCGATATAATTGATCGGGAGGAAGTGAATTTCCTTTGCTTAAAATATGCTGTCTAAATCGATGACCAATTTCAGGATTCATCACACCCTCTTCTTGAAAGCGGGTAAAGGCATCCGCATCAAGAACCTCGGCCCATTTGTATGAATAATACGCAGCCGCATAGCCAACAGGACTACTAAATAGATGGCTAAATCGGTGGGTAATAGTGCGGGCAGGAGATTTTCTTTTTGGGAAATATTCTTTCAGTTCTGATTGAATTGCCTTTTCTAAATCATCAAATTCCTGCAATGCGAGAGTTCGGTGTAAAAATAAATCCAACTTGGAAAATGCAAGTTGTCTCATCATTGCATTTCCTGCCATAAAGTTTCGAGCCCGGAGCATCTTTTGAAATAAATCTTCCGGAATGGTTTCTCCCGTTTTATGGTGTCTTGCAAATAGGTCTAGACTGACACGCTCCCAGCACCAATTTTCCATAATTTGAGAAGGAAGTTCTACAAAATCCCATGCCACATTGACTCCGTTCAAGCTGCGGTGAGGTACTTCTCCGCATAAATGATGAAGGAGGTGACCAAATTCGTGAAATACGGTTTCGACTTCATAATGAGTAAGAAGTGCCGGCTTGCTTGCGGAGGGTGCAGTTAGGTTTCCACAAATGAGACCAAGATGGGGAGGGCGACTGCCGTCTGGTTTAGGCTCTGCTGTTTTTAAGTAGTTCATCCAGGCTCCACCACGCTTGGAAGAGCGGGGATGCCAGTCTGCGTAGAATGAGCCTAGCAAACACTTACTTTTTTGATCAAACAAATCGTAAAATCTTACTTCATTGTGCCATACTTCAACGGGTTGGCTTTCCTTTACTCCATGGGCAAAAACTTCCCCTTCAAATTGGGTGGACCGTTCAACAATCTCCAAGCCAAATATTTGGGTCACCAAGTTGAACATGCCGTTTAATACAGACTGAATAGGGAAGTAGGGTCGAAGATCTTCATCATCAAAACTATAGCGTTCCTTCTTTAACTTTTCTGCCCAGTAGCCGACTTCCCACGGTTGAAGCAGACCGACAGCTTGTCCTGTTTTTCCTGCTTTAAATTCCTCTAACTCACGGTTTTCTTCTGTGAAAAAGGGCAGAGTTTTCACTTTTAGGTCAGAGATGAAATCATCTGCACACTTACCATTTTTTGCCATTCTCCTACTCAATACGGTATCCGCAAAGTCTTTTTTGCCAACTAGTTCTGCTTTTTCTTGTCGAAGAGCCAAAATTTCTTTGATCAAGAGAGAGTTGTTATTGGGTTCTTCTGTACCCAATCGATCGCTTGCAGACCAAATTTCTTCCCGGAGTTCTTCGTCATCAAGATATTGTAATACTGGAAGCATGGATGGTGCATGAAGGGTGAATATCCAGGCATCTTTCCCTTCGTTATCACCTAGTTTTTTGATCGCAGCCTGCTTTGCTGCATCGAGCGCAGAGGAAGGAAGTCCCTTGAGCTTAGCTTCCTCTTTTACCACCATCTGCCAAGCGTTGGTTGCATCCAATACATTTTCAGAAAACTTTTGAGTAATCTTTGCAAGCTCACTGGAAATTTCTTCGAGGCGCTTTCTTTTTTCGAGAGGAAGATTAGCCCCCGCTTCCTGGAAATCTTGAATGGTTTCTTCCAGCAGTCTCCGGTCTATCGAACTTAACTCATTTGCTTGTTCGCTTTCGGCAAATGTTTTAACTGCATTCCATAATTTACCATCCAGGAATATTTTCGCACCAAATTCACTGACTGCAGGCAAAATATCATTATGTGCATTTCTTAATTCTTCTGAATTACAAACTGAGTCCAAATGAGCCACCAAACCCCAAGCTTCATCCAGTTCGACAGTAGCCTGCTCCAAAGACTTAATCGTGTTGGAAAAAGTTACATTTTGGTGGTTTAATTCACGGATGGACTGCAAGTTCTTTTCGGATTGCTCTAAGGCAACAGTGATATCATTTCGAACGCATTCTGGTTGGAGAGATGACCAGGAGGGATGCTCGGTGTTTTCGAGGAAAGGATGATTTTTCATAGTAGGAATAGATTCAAAGTGTTGGATTGGTAAATTGGTTATTTCCCAATCGATTCAAGAAGTTTTATTTTTTATTTGATTCAAGTTTTTTTTGTGGCGCATTTGTAAAAGTTGTATGGCTAGGGCAAAACCCATAGGCACATAAATCATAGATTTTTCAACTTCTTTACCGAGCCCTTCCATGAAAATAGTAATACCAATTACAATGAGAAAAGAGAGGGCTAAAATTTTCAAAGCCACATTTTTCATGATGAAGTCACCAATTGGCTTGGCAAAAAACAGGATTACAACAAATGAGGAAAGGACTGCCGTGATAATAATCCATTGATTATCCGTTAGCCCGACTGCCGTGATTACCGAGTCGAGCGAGAATACAATATCGAGAATTACAATTTGAAAAATGATTCCGCCCAAGCTCGCTTTTGCTTTATTTTTAGTCTCATGATGCTCCAACTCAACCGTGGCATGGATTTCTTTCACCGCTTTCCACATTAAAAATAAACCACCGGCCAGTAGTGCTAGGTCTCGCCACGAATAAGCAAACCAATCAGGACCATCAGTCCACGCCGGATTGGTCAATTGTATCAACTTTAGCCCCCCTAACACCATGATTACTCGAGCCACCATGGCAAGAACCAGTCCGAAGTTTCGGGTTGAATTTCTTTTGTTTTCCGGCAAGCGGGAAACCAAAATTGCAATAACCAAAACATTATCGACTCCAAGAATTAACTCCAAGCCAACCAATAATGCAAATAAGCCAATTAAATCACCATCCATACTTCCCATCCTTTCATGGTTTATCGTTTTGAAAAGAAAAAAGATTCAAGAATCGACATTGTTTAGTATTTGGGATTGTTTTTTGTTATTTGAAAAATCCATTTGATATTCAAATAACCGATGCAAGCTTAGCTTTTTTACCGGTCGCCACACGCGTTCCCTTGAAGTTCGGATCTGAGGTACTGACCTCGGTCACCTGTGCACGAGTTTCTGTTAGTGTGGAGAGAAGGGATGGACATTCTGGGAAGGGATGGGGAGAAACCCCACTCAGTGTTCAGTGGGTTTGGCCATCCACAACTTCCTACGACGACCGACATTTAGCTTTGCAGGAATTTTCGGAAATATTGCTTAAGAAATGTAAAACTCATTCTGGTTTTGGACATGCATTGGAACTCGGGCATTCTTTCGTTTTTGAGCAATTGCCTACTTTTTTAAATGAGTATAATCAATCTGAAAGAAAGGGACTGGAGCCATTGCCGTGGCTTGGTGCCTTGGTTTGTGCTTCTGCTTTTGACCTCGCATTACATGATGCATATGGCATGACCAACGACTTGCCGACCTATCAATCCTATGATTTCCCTTACCTCAATCTGGATTTAAGTCATTTTATTGAACCCAAAGACGGGAATTCGATCTCATTTGCCGGTAAGACTCCCTCTGACTTTTTGGTACTCGATCCAGGTGATCAAATTCCCGTATGGCATTTAGTGGGAGGATTAGATCCTTTGTCAGAGCAGGAATGTACGGGAAACGAACCGCGGGACGGTTACCCAATACATTTGGAAGAATGGATTGAACGGGATGGACTAAATTGCCTGAAAATTAAACTTCGGGGGAATGATTCTCATTGGGATTATGCACGATTGCTTGCAATTGGAAAGATTGCGAAAGAAATGAATGTAGACTACCTGACAACCGATTTTAATTGTACTGTAACTGATCCTCATTACGTGAATCAGATTCTCGATCAATTAAAAATCAAAGATTCTAAGACCTGGGATAAAATTATTTATGTGGAGCAACCCTTTCCCTATGATTTAGAAAAGTACGGAATTAAAGTACATTCTCTATCGGAAAGAAAACCTCTTTTTATGGATGAAAGTGCACATGACTGGAAGCATGTCAGACTGGGTTTGGAATTGGGGTGGACAGGAGTCGCTCTCAAGACATGCAAAACACAAACGGGAGCTCTTCTTTCACTCTGCTGGGCAAAAGCACATGGAATGGATTTGATGGTTCAGGATTTAACTAATCCAATGCTTGCTCAAATTCCGCATGTATTACTCGGTGCACATGCAGGGACTATCATGGGAGTGGAAAGTAATGGAATGCAATTTTATCCAGAGGCGTCGAAAAAAGAGGCGTTAATTCATCCTGGTATTTATGAGCGAAGAAATGGCATGCTTGATCTATCCACGATAAAGGGTCCTGGGTTTGGCTATCAAATGGAGTTGGGATAACTTGGGTAAATCTTTTTTTTAAATATTCTCAAACTTATAATTCAAATTAAGTTCCCTTTATTTATACTAAGCAATGGCTCAGATTGGTAATATAAAAAAGTTACCTTTTTTCGAAAAACTAATTCTTCGATGGTATACTCAAAGTGAGGGCAGAGTGCTTTTAGAGTCTTATTTGCTCTGTAGTCTTATACCCGTAATTCTGTATATTTTGCCTGAATGGGCAATGGTGAGCGATGGTCGTGTTCATCGCAATGGTTTAGTGGATTACAGCATGGGACTGGGGGCAATATTTCTAGCACCTATTTTAGAAACAATTTTTATTTTTGTACCTATCTTAGAACTCTGCCGATACTGTAAAGTGAAGCCAATATGGACTATTCTCGGATTTGCCCTATTTTTTGAACTGCTCCATACTCAACGAGGATTTTGGGGACATCTTATTCTTTATCCGACAATGATAAGCATGACCGTTCTCTACCTTTCAATGAGAAAGAAGTCTTTTTTACACGCCCTGCTTTTTACTGGAGCAGTACATGAATTTTATAATTTCACTGTAGTGATGGCGAGTCCGATGACCTACGACAAATTTTTCTATTAATTCCCTAAAAAATGACTAGGTGCAGTGTGTGGGCTTATACTAAGTGTGTGCAAGCTTGCCGTTCGATTCAATTTCTCGCATCACATTTTGAATTTCGGATCGGAACTCGTTTAACTTTGTCTTGGATAAATTAATTTTGTCATGGGCTGCTTTTTGCAACTCATCGCAAATATCTGTTAAGCGATCACTCCATTTTTCGAGGGAGGAGAGAGTCTGATCGATCAATTCACTTGAAGAAGTAGTGGCTTGTTGGATAAGGGAAATTTGGTCAGTCAATTGTCGCTTTGTTTCGCGAGTTTCAGCTAGAAGTATTCTTTCACCTGCGACACGTTTCAAATCTCCAGTTAAACCGAATTTAGAGAGAAACCAAATAATCCATTTTGATGGGTCGAGCTGCCAAGGCTTTACGCCATTTCGGTAATCCCATTGAAATTCATGGTGATAATTATGATATCCTTCCCCCATTGTGAAGATTGCGGCAATCCAACTGTCCCGTGCACTGTGGCTCGTCGAGTAAGGACGCTCGCCAATCATATGGCATAGTGAGTTGATGCAAAATGTGGCATGTTGAACCATTACTACCCGTGCGACACCGGGTATTAGTAATCCACCTAGAGCACCTGCCATCGGGCTAATATTACCTGTGGAGACTGCATAAACATACCCGATGATCGTGGGTAAGATAAAACTCATGAAAAATGCAATCCCATGAACCCATTTGTCCTGCCACATGACAAGACGATCTTTTTTAAGGTCTTGTACATTGTTGATTGGATTGTCCGGTTTGAGCTTAAACATAAGCCATCCCATGTGAGCCCAGAAAAATCCTTTACTTATATCGTAGGGGTCATCATCAGTATCAACATGTTTGTGGTGTTTCCTATGTTCGGAACTCCACCATAAGGCAGAATTTTCAAAAGCAGCGGCCCCGAAAAGAAGTACAAACAATTTGACTGGCCATTTTGCCTTGAAGGCTTTGTGAGAAAATAAGCGGTGATACCCCACGGTGATACTCAATCCGGTGGCGGGATAGTAAAACATAAAAACCCCAAAAATAAACCAGTCCCACCCAAAAAAATAAAAGTAAGCCGGTACAGCAGTGAAAGTAAGAATGGCTGTAATAATTAAAAAACTACTAGTTACCCACTCAACTCGATTGAAAGGAATGTTTTTGAACATTGCTTTAATCTATTGGTGAATCCTCAAATTACGAATTCTTTTTTCGGCAGTAAGAAGATTCAATCAATGAATTTTATATCTTGGACCGATGGGCTTTGACATAAAAGGAAAATTTTCAAAGTATTTACATTTTAAACTCTCACTTATTTCATGAAAGATTTAGCTCATTTCCTTGTTTGTATTTTAACGCTTTCAGTATCTTCACTGTTTCTTTGTGCAGATGACTCGAAAATTCTTACCTTGAAGGGTAAAAGTGGCCCAGGAAATGGAAAAACGATTGTCCTGGTTTCTGGCGATGAAGAGTATAGAACTGAGGAAAGTATGCCCATGTTGGCTAAAATTCTTGCCGAAAAGCATGGCTTTACTTGCAAGGTTCTTTTTGCATGGGATAAAGCTGGTAAATATATTGATCCCAATAATCAGCAGGGTGTGGTTGGCTGGAATCACCTCGAATCCGCGGATCTCATGTTAATTGGTACGCGATTTCGCAAACCCAATCAGAATGATGCGGTGCATATTACGAATTTTCTAAACGCAGGGAAAGCGATTGTTGGAATTCGTACTTCCACTCATGCATTTAATGGAGGAGAAAAATTGGGAGGTAAAATTTCTTACAGTCAGTTCGGACCACTGATCATGGGAGAAGGCTGGGTGAGTCACCATGGCAAGCACAAGGGCGAAGGTGCACGTGGAATGGTTGAGACTAAAAATGCCGCACATCCAATTTTAAATGGAGTAACCGATGTATTTGGTCCCTCTGATGTATATGGCATTAATCGCTTAAATGAAAAAGATACCATTCTTTTGCGGGGAGCAGTAACTAAAACACTTGCACCAAACTCTTCTTTTGTGGATGCGAAGAATGATCCGATGCAACCACTGGCATGGCTTCATCCGTACACCGCTCCCAATGGAAAGAACGGCACCACATTCTGCACCACTATGGGGGCATCAGTTGACTTGGTTAGCGAAGATTTAAGGCGATTGCTGGTGAACTCGGTTTATCATCTTACCGGGCTAAAAGTTCCTGTTAACGCGGATGTAGATTATGTGGATCCTTTTTATCCCTCTTTTTATGGATTTATAAGGGATAAAAAGTATTGGTCGGGCCAAGACATGCAAGCAAAAGACTATGGCCTAGGTAAGACTCCTCATGCACCGGATCCCCAAGGCTCTCCTAGTTGGTCATTTCGTGATACCCCGAAAAAGAAGTAAGTTTTATTCTACCTCTTTATTTTTATTTACGATTTCATTCTTTGCCTGTTTTGCCAGTTTACGATACCGGATTGCTTCCTGTAAATATACCATTCGTAAGTTATGCCCGCCGAGCTTGCTGTAGTTACGAAATCCGGGGTTAGAATAAGCAGGGCTTAAATTCTGGGCATCAGCAAGTGCCTGATAGGTCCTTGCTCTTGTCTCATATCTTTTTACACGAATTTCAGCAGATTCATTGCTTGTCTTGGTCGATTGATTAATGGATGAGGTGCAACCATTGTGGAGAAAAAATAATCCAATGCAAAGAATGACTTGAAAGGCTCTTTTCACTGAGTTGTAATGCCGGCTTGAATTAATTTCTCTTTTACCTGTTCGACTGACATTCCTGCTGTGGGAATTGGAAACCCCAGTGTGTCTCCATTGGGAGTAAAACCATCCCCATTGGTATCAACGAAGATTGGGTTGTGATAGGCACAGGGTTTGTTCGTTCCTTGACCGCTGTTTCCATATCCTGTTTTAAGATTTAATTCTTCGCCATAGGCTACTACGATTAAGTGGGCATCATGGGAAAGCTCGATTGTTAATAATTGATCGAATTTGACTACTTCATCCATAAACCAATGGGGGTGTGTTTTTCGAGTGTAATTATACTTGGTGGACTGTCTTCCATTGATCAAAATTTGGACGCGATTAATGTCGATCCAGGAGGAGCATTGCACCCGGACATTTAATTGAATTGAATCATTTGCTCGGGCAAGGCCTCCGGGTAGGATTCCATCCTGAGTTTCCACTTCCAAAAAGGGGCCGGTGGTGAGCATCATTTGCCCCGCTTTCGCTCGACGACTTATTTCTTCCCAATCAATCTCTTGGGGGTTATCAGTGGAACTGGGAATATAGGTCCTCCATCCACCCACCCCATTTCCAAAAACAGTATGGGCATCACTTACAGCAATTCCCCAAACCCTTCTCCCTTGGTTGAGCATTTGAAGCCAGACAAATTCACGAATTATGGAAACTTGTTCCCTGCTTGCCCTTCGGGTAATCTGGTAGGGTGCCCGTCCCAAAATTTCCGAGGCTCGGTAATTTTGTGTTTCAATTGCGTCGATCAGTGAAACGATGCCCTCAAACCCATTGTCTGAATGTCCATCTTTGTTTCGGTCATTAAAATTTTCGACCATATCCGGATGGTTAATGTGAATCCATCGATTTTTCTTGTGACCGTGGTGATCGCGCAGATTGATTGCATTAATCCGAGGGTCCTTTACCCACTTTGGGGAACCGTTATCCTGAAGGTAAGGACTCGGAGTGATCGGGAATGCGTTCAGGTGTGCTCCTGAACCGGTGAGTTCGATCCCGGGGACAGTTGAAATCTCTTTTGTCAGTTTTAACTCTTCTATGTGGGGTTGCCAGTCGTATACTCGGTTATGCTCGGTAGTGGGAGCGAATTCGATGTGTTCGGCGGCCAGGTTGATGATTCGATCATTTGTCCCACACACATTGTCTCCACTCGGAGTGGAGTGGTTGTGAAAGTCAGTGCTTACCCACCCCTTTGTGTTTACTGTTCGTTTAAGTTTGGTTGAAAAAGGCAAAGTCTCTTGCGGGGAGAGAGTGATTTCTTTTTCGAAATGGTCGAATTCAATTCCGCGGGTCACAATAATTCGATAGGAACCAGGATTCAGGGCGATTGAGAAAGTACCGGTTTCCGAATGGTATTGATTGTTACATCCATGGGCACGATCAACGGGGCCGAGTTGAGGGTCGCTGGTTTCTCCCAGCCCGATCAATTGAACTTTGCAGGGTATGTCTTCCCCGCTTTCATTAGTGATGCTAAAATCAATTTTCGATGCCGGCTTCATTATGCAATTTTTTCGTACTCCACTCTCTTGTACATCGATGGAAAATGATTGGTTTTCCCTGCCATGATCAAGGATTGAGACCATCCATTTTCCAATGGGTAATTGAGTTGATATTTTACCACTTTCATCAGGATACCCCAAAATGGATTGTTCATTTTGGGAAAATTTGAAAGTTGCGGATGAAATTGGCGTTGAGCTGTCTTCCTGAAGTGTGATTTCGACTATTCCAGTTTTACCCATTTTTTGTGCTACCCGACCCAATGCCTGTACTGGAGATGTTCCCACTGCGATAAAGCGCTTGATTTCAATTTGGTCTCCGGGATGAAGTGTTTTTGAGCGGGGCGGCAATTTTCCATTTTTGTCCCTATACCAACCATAGGCGTAGCCGGCTTTGTCGGCAGGATCTACAGAGTCCGCCCATTCGATATTCTCGAGTCGGCCAGATTCTCTGAACCGGGTCCACCGATCATCAATGGGTCCGGAAACTTTAATTTTCCCCTCATTACGAATCAGGCTGAGTATATGGATTCCATATTCTCCTTCTTGGATTGTATAAAGGTGTTTTTTAAACAAACCTCCAGATTTTGCTGCGGTGGTTACCACTTCAATTCCATCCCCAGACTCTGTTTTTCGAATGTAGGAAATCTCTCCCTGCTGGCGGGATGGGGAGAAAATGGTAAGTTGGTCATTTTCCGTTCCCCGTAGGCAAAGATCGTAGAGGCATCCAGGGGTCATTCCATTTGCCCCCCAGAAAGCACCCATGTTGGCCTTGCGGTCAGGAGCAGAACTTCCAATTGCACATTCAATCAGTTCATTCCTAAGTACGAAGTCTCCAATGATACCATCCGCTTCTTTACCTTGGGGGAGTTGAGTAACCGTTTCAGGAGAAATTTCAATGATCTCTACTTTTCCAAACTGCGAAAAAATAGGAACGAGCAAAAGAAATAAAAGAGATATTTTTTTCATTGGGGTAATTGTTGAGGGTGAAAAATCCAAATTGTGTGATGAAATTAATTATTACAACCCCTGAAAGTGAATTTTGATTCGTTTGTTCGAATGATCTCTTCTCTTTGATCGTATAAAGTGATTACTATTTATTAAAATTATACTGACCCCATTCTAGTTTGTGTTTATGAAACAATATATGTCTCAAAATACAAATATTACCCTTATTCGTCATGGTGAAACCGAATGGAATTTGTGCGGACGTTGGCAGGGGCACGCAGATTCTCCGCTGAGTCCCCGTGGTGTCGCACAGGCAGAAGCACTGGGCCAAAGAATGAAGGGTGAGAAATTCGATTTTTTTTATTCAAGTGACCTCGGTCGTGCCATGCATACATCCGAACTGGTGGGCGGGCCATCCGGTATGGTTGCGGAACAGTATGTCGGATTGCGGGAACGTGATCTTGGAGTGCTGGAGGGTATGAACACCGAGGAGATGAAAGTGAGTCAACCAGATGTTTACTCGTCCTTTCGTAATGATGGCCCGGATTTTCAGGTTCCAAACGGAGAGAGCTTTCGCGAATTTTGCTTACGTTGTTCAGGTGCAATCGAGGAACTTGCGACTAAACATTCGGGAGCGAACATCGCTTTGGTTACTCATGGCGGAGTGTTGGGTGCAATTTTTCGTTATGTTCTCAATCTGCCTTTGGATTCCGATCGTAATTTTGTTCTTCTTAACTGCTCCATTAATCGGATCGAACAGATAGAGGCGGGATGGAATTTGATCAGCTGGGGAGACGTGGCACATTTAAAAGAAATAAGCACTTTAGATGATGGCTGAAGTCAACGACATGGCTCGTCGATTCGCTTGTTCATTTCTCATTCAGTAGTGGGGGGTAGGGCACTACACATGCTTTTTTACCATATAAAAGAGTAACTGTTGTAGAGAGGGGAATCAATCCTCCTCATTGATGTATTGAATGATTCGTTCATAAGTGCGATATGCCAGCGTATGCATTAATGGGTCTGTGAATGTGGTAATTCTCTTCTCTGGTAGTGGGGGCCAAATCGGCTTTATTCAAAAGGGTAAATTTCAATTTTGATTTTATTTTGGCATCCAATCAAAAATTATTGGAGACCGAGAGAAAGCTTTTCCTTACAGAAAGAAATACTTTTTTCAAGCTGACTCAGTTGATAATTTTGTTGGGCCACTTTCTTTTCTATTCCCTCCGGTGAACTGAAAGGTTTTATTTCCTTTCCTTTTTGGCTGATCAACAAAAAACGCGAAAAGTCTTCCGCTAAAAAAGTAGAATATGGGGGCCAAAAAGTGGGATCCAGATAAGGAAATTCTTTTGCAAATCCTGATATGATTTCTAATTGCATGGGGAGGGAAGGGCACAATCTTTTCCATTCTGAAATAAAAGTGTCCAGGTCTGTACAACCCTCTCCCATAGCGGTCCATTGTACTTTTACCCCTCTTTTACTTTTCCATACCATGGAATCTCTAATACCACTCGATATTGCATAAGGGGCAAGGTTCCGAAGAGTATCAATTGGGTCTTCGAGGGTCCATGTTGCGTTACCCGAATCTAGAGTGGCACCAACATACTCAGTTCCTGCCCGTTCAATTAACTGAACAAGTTCACGGCTATGCAAATCACCTGCATGGTTTTCAACTGCTATTTTTACACCCGCATTTAAGGCCACTGTCTTTACTTTCCTTAAAACTTGTACAGTGCTCGTGATATGGTTCTGTATTCCTCCTTTGCCGTGCCTGTCTTTCATCGTGCCCAGGTAGCAACGGGCCACGCTTGCACCAACCTCTTTTGCGACCCGGATAAGAAGGCGTAAATGCTCTTCGGCGGTTCCATGTTTATCCTTGAAGCTTTTGGAGGTGGGACAAATCCCACCAGTTCCAGTATGAATGACTATGCCCCGGTTTTGAGCTTCCTGTTTAATCTCCTTGAGATAGGAGGAATCCAAAGACTCGTAAACATCAAGGTCGGAAAATAATATCGTGTCTAATTTATGAGAACTTGCAAAATCAAGAAGCCGTGGAGCTTTCCAACCAAGAGCTCGGATTGAAAAATTATCAAATCCAAGTGGAATCGTTGTTGCCGAAGAACTACTTGCACGCAGTGGATTAGGTAGCATGATACTGGAAGCAAGAAGAGATACGGAACCATGGCAGAATTTTCGTCTGGTTTGAAGAGAGTTGAATATTTCCATACTCATAATGGCAATCGATGTGTATGAGATCGGCAAGATTGAAAATGTTGAATTGCGAGATTTTCAATTCTAGGACTTACCCTTTTTACGCGACAAGATTCTTAATCGTAACCGAGGTGTTTTGAGTCCAACTTGACTATAAAGTTGCCCGCTACGATTAAAAAAATGTCAAAAAAACCTAAATATGATTTGCTAAGGTTAAATGTATTAGCATAGGTTATTGGGTATATGAAAGAGAGTAAAGAAGCGCAGTTGGAGGAATTTAAAGTGGTTTACGAATTAGAAGGATCTTTGGATCTTGCCACAAAGTATTTTATGGCAACCCAAACAGAGGACGCAAAAAAAATGTTTTCTTTCGTTTGCCAGAAAAATGATATGAATTCAACTGTACAAAGGATAGAGAAATGGAACCGTTGGAGTTCGCAATGGGAAGTACAGGAGGAAGAAGTTTCCTAAAGTTCTCTTTTGGTTTGATATTTTTCCAAAAAAATCGAGCGCGTTACGATTTCATTACTCTTTTTTGCGTTCCTGTATAATCTTATAAAGGGCGATGTGAGTTTATAAAAAATGTGGCAGTCCGTTTGAAAACTCATTCAAATTAGGTTATGTTGTTTGTATGAAATCGAATCGAGAACCAAACCTAGAAGAGTTCAAGTTTCATTATCATTTCGAAAATGCGGTGGGCTTTTCTGACAAGTATTTCTTAGCCCATAATCTTGATGAAGCAAAAGAAATGTTTGACTACGCATGTTGTAAAAGACATCTGCACCCACATCTGGACGGAGTTGAAAAATGGAATCGTTGGAAGTCAAGTTGGGAGAAGATAGCAATTCCCGACAAGAAGCACTTTTCCAATTAATTCACGCTTTTGAAGTTTGGACCAAATTCACATCTGATATCTCCTCACCGCTTGTAAATCGATAAGCCCACAAAACTTGGTCGCAGGTAACGCAACCGTCTACACAAATTACATTATTAATTACTTTTGGTTCATCCGCCGGTAGGCAATAGTGTCCCAAGAATATTGGTTTATCATTGTGTAAGTATTCTTGCCCAATTTTTTGGGAATTAATCGCAAAAGATTCAGTAAGTAACTTTTTCGATTTGGGAAAGAAATTCGACCCATTAATTTTGTTTTTCTCACCTTCCCACCACCGAATCCGTGCTTTCTTTCTCTTAATCCCGAATCGATCCAAATAATTTAGTTTGTTTGGAATTGGAACTGTAATTCCCCTCAAGATTATATCGATTGCTTGCCCGAGGTCTGACTGCGAGTCAAAAGTCGATCTGATGAAATTTTCATCTCCTACACTTTGATCTTTAAGTTTCGTAATTGAGGCAAAATGCCATGCAGCATGCACCACTCTTAACTCATGAAATTCTAAAAATAGGGGAAGAGATTGGATCCATGGAATAAATGGTTTGATCGCGGGTTCTACAAGTGTTGGGTCCTTTATAAATTGTTGAATTAAACGAAATTCGTGGTTTCCGAGCACAGCAAAGGCTTGTTCGCTGGAATGTAATTTTTGCACGATTTTTAGCACTTCAATTGTGTCCGGTCCTCGATTGATTAAATCACCCACAAAAATAATCTTGCGACCTAGCGGGTGAACAAAAGTTCCCTTATTTTCTTCGTATCCTAGTATTTGCAATAATTCGATGAGCAAAGAAGGATACCCATGAACATCCCCTATAATATCAAAATTAGCCATTACTTTTGGCATTGTAAATAAGCGGGGAAATACCTAATTTTTGATCAAATTGTTTCATTATTAGTTTGTAATTTGTATTACTAATATAAGCCTGGTATTTGCTCAAATTGATAAATCTAAAATCCCGTACCGGTTAGTTCCTTTTTTTTATCTATACTTTGAATTGGAGTAGTAGATTCATTTCTAATTAAAGTGTCATCCATGTATACTACTTTCTAATTGTTAATTTCAAATGAAATTAGTTTTCGTATTTTCTTGAGTTCAAACTTTATTAGAATAATTTTCTTAGCAATAGTACTTGATACTACTTACTGTAAGGAGACTTTATTGTATTTCATTACTAGATGAGTGAACTGCTTCTGGGGCGTTTTACTTCTCTCGGAAAATACAATCCACTACCCCTTATCTTGTAAATAGTAACTTGTATGTAATGATTTCTTCGGCAATTAGATCTTCTATCCAATCAATCTTTCCAATAATGCAGTCAATCCAACCAACCCAGAATCGATCCTTAAATAATGCTCGATTAACTACTATAAATTTACCCGGAGGAGAAGTTTCCACCCCTGTTTTTATGCCAGTGGGTACACAGGCAACAGTGAAAGGTATTCTCCCTCGTGATCTATCTGATGTGATCGGTGCGTCGATTATTTTAGGAAATACCTATCATTTAAACCTGAGACCCGGAATAGAGGTGATTAGGGAAGCAGGTGGACTTGCACGTTTTATGAATTGGAAGGGTCCTGTCCTCACAGATAGTGGGGGTTTTCAGGTTTTCAGCTTGGCAAAGTTAAGAAAGTTAAGTGATGAAGGAGTTCGATTTAATTCTCATATCGATGGAAGAGAAGTTTTCCTGGGACCGAAAGAAGCGATCGAAATTCAGGACGCTCTCAAATCAGATATTGCCATGTGTTTGGATGAGTGTCCTCCGGCGGAAGCATCTCGGGGTGAAATATCTCAGGCGGTCGATCGTTCCACAAATTGGGCTCGTTCTTGTAATTCAGCGTGGAAAGAAACAGATGCCATTTCGGAGGGAAGAAAACTCTTTGGAATTGTACAAGGGGGACGTTTTCCAGAACTAAGGAAACGTTCTGCTCTGGAATTACAGGAGGTGGGTTTTGCAGGGTATGCAATTGGGGGAGTAAGTGTGGGTGAATCTGAGGAAGAAATGCTTGAACAAGTATTCTCTACGGTTCACTTTCTCCCCGATGGACTTCCTCGATATGTAATGGGAGTCGGTACTCCCACTCAATTATTACAAATGGTGGGATATGGAATTGATATGTTTGACTGTGTATTGCCAAGTCGAGCTGCGAGGCATGGTACTGCTTACACATCGACGGGTAGTATTAATATAAGAAATGAAAAATTTAAGTTCGATTTCAGTCCATTAGATTCGGAGACAGATTGTTTTGCGTCCCAAAATTTTTCTCGTTCCTATATTCGCCATTTATTTATGGCAAAGGAATCTTTGGGTGGAGTTTTACTCACTTTGCATAATTTGCGTTTTTTTGTAAAACTCATGGAAAATGCCCGGGAGCAAATCAAGGCGGGTACTTTTGCAAAATGGGCAACTGATTGGACCGAGAGATATAACACCAGTTCCGTGTAATAAAAAAGCCGAGGCAATGCTCGGCTTTTTTATTTGAATTGATCGAAAAGTTATTTCTTGGCGGGAGTCTTGAGTTCAGAGTCTTTTGGACCCGCATTCTTAGGTGCTGAACCTTTCCATTCGCATACATATCCCTTCACCTTACCTGAGAAATCAGTGGTGTCGGCCCATTTGCCTGATTTTCCATCAAGAATTAAAAAATTGTATCCGTTAAGAGCGGCAGGTTTATCATCTCCCCAATGCTTAAATTTGAAGGGTTCGCCATTATCCCAAGTCCATTTTCCTTCTTCAAATTCATCTGTGCCACCCAGCCAAACCAAATGATCCTTGGCCATACGACGAACGAATTCATTTTCTTGAACAGTTGAAATTACAACAAGCTCCCCGCCAATATCGTCACATGCAAACTTGGCTTCCCACCAGGTGCTATTGGTATCGAGAAATGCTTTGTAGTGACTGCCTCGAAAGGGAACTGAGTCCTTGGGCGGTTCAACTTTTTCTGCAAAAAGAAAGCTGGTGATTAGAATAGTGAGAGAAGTTATGAATATATTTTTATGTATTGGTGTCATATTATGCTAAATGTAATAAAAAGATGAATGAAGTTTCGCAACAAATTTTGATGAATTTAAAAAAAAACTAAAATGAACTCTCATGCCTTTGGCTTGACTAAACAAAGTGATTAAATCAGCATTATTCCTTTGCTTATGCAAATATTGAGGTCGGGACGTGGCGCAGTCTGGTAGCGCACTACGCTGGGGGTGTAGGGGTCGCAGGTTCAAATCCTGTCGTCCCGACCATTTTTCTCTTTTTTTGAATCTTTTATTATGTCAACGAAGCTGAGAGTCGGTTGGATAGGACTGGGAGTTATGGGATTTTCCATGGCAAAAAATTTGTTAAACCAGGGAATAGAGTTGAGTGTTTATTCCAGAACTAAAGAGAAAGCTATTCCACTGCTTAACTGCGGTGCAAGTTGGGCAGATACTCCAGCCGAACTCACCAGAGAAGTAGATTATTTATTTTCCATGGTTGGCTACCCAGAAGATGTGGAAAGTATTTACTTTGATGATCATGGGGTCTTTTCGAATTTAGGGGGTGGCAAGGTTCTTATCGATATGACAACCTCCAGTCCGTTACTTGCCGAGCGGATTGCAGAAAAGGCAAAAAACTTGGGTTCATCTGCGCTGGACGCACCTGTGAGTGGTGGAGATGTGGGAGCCAAAAAGGGTAGTTTAGCAATTATGTGCGGAGGTGAGCAGGAAATTTATGATCGATGTCTCAATCTTTTGGAAATAATGGGATCTAATATTCAGCTTTTTGGATTAGCTGGATCTGGACAACGAGTTAAAATGAGCAATCAAATACTAATTGCATCCACTATGATTGGCACCGTGGAAGCTTTGTTGTATGCGGAAAAAGCGAATCTCGACCTAAATAAAGTAATTGGATTGATTGGTCAGGGTGCGGCGGGGTGTTGGTCTTTAAATCAATTGGGACCGCGGATGGTTCAGGAAGATTGGGCACCAGGATTTTTTGTTAAACACTTTATTAAAGACATGGGGATTGCACTAGAGGATGCCGGTCGAATGAATCTCAAATTAAAAGGGTTGGAATTAGCCATGTCTTTTTATGAACAGGTCAAGAAAGAGGGTTGCTCGGAAAATGGCACTCAGGTCTTAATGAGAGTATTAAGAGGATTAAACCAACAATAATTTTCAATCGTTAAAAGAATGTTTCCAAATCCTGTGGAATCAGTAGTGTATATCTTTAATTTAATATTATGGTTATTCTAGTAACAGGGGGAGCAGGTTTTTTAGGCAGTCATTTATGTGAGCGTTTGCTGGGGCAAGGCCATGAGGTTTTATGCTTGGACAACTTTTTCACTGGCCGGAGAAAGAATGTTTCTCATTTGATGGCAAATTCGAATTTTGAACTGATTCGCCATGATGTTGTCGACCCATTTAAATTCGAAGTCGATCGGATATACAATTTGGCCTGTCCCGCTTCTCCAGTTCACTATCAATATAATCCGATCAAAACAGTAAAAACTTCTGTGATGGGAGCAATTAACTGTTTGGGTTTAGCAAAGCGAGTAGGGGCCCGAATTCTACAGGCATCCACGTCCGAAGTGTATGGCGATCCGGAAGTGCATCCCCAACCTGAGAGCTATCGGGGCAATGTAAACCCAATTGGGTTAAGAGCATGTTACGACGAGGGAAAACGCTGTGCTGAAACTTTATTTTTTGATTACCATCGCGAGAATAAAGTCGATGTCCGGGTTGTTCGTATATTTAACACATACGGTCCGCGAATGTTAGCAGATGATGGCCGGGTGGTATCGAATTTTATTGTTCAAGCCCTTAAGGGGGAAGATATCACCCTTTACGGAAATGGTTCACAGACCCGTTCGTTTTGCTATATGGATGATTTACTCGAAGCGATGATTCGTACAATGGAGCAGGATCAAACTGTTGGTCCTATTAATATCGGTAATCCGAACGAGTTTACAATTCGGCAACTCGCCGAAACAGTCTTACAAAAAGTCCAATCTAATTCCTCGATTATCGAAATGCCTTTGCCTGCAGATGACCCCACTCAGCGAAAACCAGATATTTCCCTCGCCCAAAAAGTTTTGGATTGGGAACCAAAAATACAACTTGAGGAAGGACTTGATAATACAATCCCTTACTTCAAGGAACTTCTTGGCGTTTAAATTTTAAACTATGAATCCTCTTTCTCCTTTTAAATCGATTTTGCAAAGCCTAAAGGGCAGAAATCATCGAAAATACATTAAGAAATGTGCGCCTGCTGTTCGCGAAATCAATCGAATTGAAAAGGAGTATCAAAGTTTAAGTGATGAACAACTTCAGGCAAAGACACCGGAGTTAATGGAGAGATTTCAGAAGGGCGAAACTTTGGACGCCTTATTGCCTGAAGCGTTTGCAGTTGTTAAGAACGGTGCACGGCGACTTTGTGGAAAAACAATTGATGTCTGCGGTCATCCACTTCTATGGGAGATGATTCATTATGACGTTCAGTTAATCGGGGGAATGGCATTGCATGATCGGCATATTGCAGAAATGGCAACGGGGGAAGGAAAGACATTAGTTTCGACTTGTCCCCTTTACCTCAATGCAATCTCAGGAAAAAATTGTCAACTCGTCACAGTGAATGATTATTTGGCCCGTCGGGATTCTCATTGGATGGGTGCTTTATTTGAATTTCTTGGTTTAACGGTGGGCTGTATTCAGAATAATATGCCTTCCGCTGAAAGACGTTTGATGTATGAGAAAAATTTAACTTACGGTACGGCATCGGAATTTGGATTTGACTACTTGCGCGATAATGGAATGGCAACCTGTAAGGATGATCAGGTACAAAAGGACTATTTCTTCTGTATTATTGACGAAGCCGATTCTATTTTGATAGATGAAGCTCGGACTCCATTAATTATTTCTGGACCGATGAGAGAAGACCACCCATTGCCCTTTGGTGAAATGAAGCCCTTGGTCATGAAACTCTTTGACACCCAACTTAAGCAATGTAATCGACTTGCAGAGGAGGCTAAAAAACTGTTTGGCAAAGAGGACCTTTCTGATGAAGAAGCCGATGAGGCGACTGCTAAGATTTACCAGGTTAAAAAAGGAATGCCCACTCATCGCCAATTTATGAGGATGATGGAAAATGCTCAAATTCGAAAGAAATTTGAAAAATTCGATTTGGAGATGAACTCTGATTACAACAAGCAAAGGGCTCATCAATTAAAAGAAGACTTGCATTATGTGATCGATGAAAAAAATCAACAAGCTGATTTGACTGAGATTGGAAGGTCTTTAATCAGCCCAAAAGATCCTAATGGCTTCGTCATTCCAGATTTAGCAACAATTTATGTGGAGATCGATCGTAACTCTGAATCTGATGACGATACCAAGCGGGAAAAAAAGGAAGAAGCAGAAAAAGACTTTCAAGTAAGAAGCGAAAGGATTCATACTGTATCCCAACTGCTACGGGCATTTGGCTTATACGAAAAAGATAAGCAATATGTTGTTCAAGGCGGAAAGGTAATGATTGTGGATGAGAATACAGGTCGCCTTATGCCCGGTCGTCGATGGAGTAATGGACTTCACCAGGCGGTTGAAGCCAAGGAGGGAGTGGCCATTGAAAAAGAAACTAAAACCTATGCCACGATTACTATCCAAAATTACTTTCGGATGTATGACAAACTGGCTGGTATGACTGGAACCGCTGAAACTGAAGCTGGAGAGTTTCATGATATTTACCGCCTCGGTGTAATGGTGATTCCCACACACCGAGATTGTGTACGAAAAGATTTAAATGATTTGATGTTTAAAGGACGTCGCCAGAAATTTAATCAGGTTCTCGAAGACCTGACTGAGGCACATAAAAACGAACAACCCGTCTTAATTGGTACGGCTTCGGTTGAATCTTCTGAAGTATTTAGTCGTATGCTCAAACGTGCCAATATCAGGCATACCGTACTCAATGCAAAATTTCATGAAAGGGAAGCGGAAATTGTTTCACAGGCGGGTCAGCGGGGTGCAGTTACCATTGCTACCAACATGGCTGGACGGGGAACGGATATTAAATTGGGGGAGGGGGTAAAAGAGCTCGGTGGTCTTTTGGTTTTGGGTACTGAAAGGCACGAATCCCGACGAACAGACAGGCAGTTAAGAGGCCGATGTGCTCGTCAGGGAGATCCCGGTGCTTCTCGCTTTTATGTCTCCCTGGAAGATGACCTAATGCGCTTGTTTGCCAATCAAGGAGCTCTTTCCAAGATGCTGGAGAAATCCTTTGGGGATGACGAGGTCTTGGAGCATGGTACCTTAGATTGGTCGATTCAAAATGCGCAAAAGAAAGTGGAGCAACAAAATTACTCAATTCGTAAGAGACTTCTTCAATATGATGACGTCTTAAACAGGCAGCGGGAAATTGTTTATTCCATCCGTAATGACGTTTTGTTGGAGGAGGACCCTGGTAAGATTTTGATCGAGTTGGTAGAGGAAGAAGTAGAGGGAAGAGTTGGTGGGATTCCGCTTACTGAATTTAAAGCAAACCGAGTCGAGGACATGCCCGAAATGGAGTCATTATTGGCCTCTTGGGTGAATGTTACTTTTCCTTTATCAGTTCCATTGGAAGATTTATTCGGGAAGAGTGAGGATGAGGTTAAAACACTGTTACTCGAAAAAATTACCGGTGCCTATGATGGTAAAAGAAAACTGGAGGATCCCGACCAATTACAAAGCTTAGAACGGTATGTAGTGGTCAACGCTGTGGATGTGCATTGGCAGGACCACCTGACAGAAATGGATGAATTGCGTCGAAGCGTGGGATTGCGTGGTTATGGGCAAAAAGATCCTTTAAGCGAGTATAAAAATGAGGCATTTCGTGCCTTTGAAGAGATGATGGTCGCAATGAGGTCAGATGTATGTTCCGGGATGTTTCGTTCCTCGACCAATTTGGCAGCGTTTGAAAATATGCTTTCCAATCTAAGTAATGTGGCAAAAGTTTCCGGTCCGGATACATCTTCGAGCGGTGGATTTGATCGATTTTCGGGTCCGAGACAAGGTAATCCTAATTCAGGGCCAACCGAAGCTCCAGAGATTCCTAAAATTGCGACTCCTGTAGTGCGTGAAACTCCCAAAGTGGGGAGAAATGATCTTTGTCCTTGCGGGAGTGGGAAAAAATACAAGAAGTGTTGCGGAGTAGGAGTTTCTTCCTAACGAAATATTGCCAGCTTAATGAGTGGCGAGGGGGGGAAGAGTTTCCACTGAATTTCCCAATTTTTATTAGCCCTCCACCTTCTGGGACGGTTCGTTTATTGCTTGGGCTCTGCCGCGAGTTGTTGCCAGTTTATTGCACTGATCTGTTCGGGGCGTAAGTGCCGGTCGAGTTTATTAGCCAGTAACCAACGATCGATCTTTTCCTTCACATCTGTGCTTTCCTTTTTGATCAGAGATCCGATCTGCTTTCTCCTTTGTGTAAATATTTTACGGATGAGTGCACGATCTTCCTGGTCGAAGAGAAAGGGTGCTTCTAACCTATCCAGTTGAACGAGCACTGAATCAATTCCAGGTATGGGAAAAAAGCACTGTCTTGAGACTGGATGAGTTTGAATATGGGTAAAGGCAGCCTTGAGAAAAATGGAGAGAGCATTGTACTCTTTTGTTCCGTGGGTAGAATTCATCCGACTTACTGCTTCTTTTTGAAGCATTACCACCATTCGAAATGGAATTCTTTTGGTGTGCAATAAAGACTCCATCCAGGGAGAAGAAATGGCATAGGGCAAATTAGCAACAACTGCGAATTCCTTTATATCACTTGGCAGGTTGGCAAGTGGATACTTGACCGCATCCCCTTGGATGAGATCTAATTGTTGATCTGCAATAAAACGACCTAAAGTTTTTTCCAGATTTTTAACAAGTTCGCGATCAATCTCGACGGCAAATACAGGATGATTATTTGCCAAAATTTGTTTAGTTAATGTTCCCAAGCCCGGACCAATTTCAACCACTGGCATACCTTCAGGTAAATCCGCCATCGCGAGAGATTTACGGACAATATTTCCATCCACTAAGAAATTCTGCCCGAGTTTTTTCTTGGGCCTGTGATCTAGCTCATCTAAAATTTTTGAAGTTTCTGTGGGCGAAAGTGGCATAATTTCAAGGGCGGGAATTAAAAGATTAATCTCGTTGTTTCATCTGATGGATTAGCCCCTCGACATCATCAGATCTCATCAGTGCTTCACCACATAATACTGCGTCCGCTCCGCACTCTCGAACTTGCCACGCATCTTCGGGCTCAAAGATTCCACTTTCACTTACTTTAATAATTCCATCAGGAATTTGTGGGATTAATTTCTCAGATATTTCTAGATCAGTTACAAAACGGGTAAGGTCTCGATTATTTACCCCTAGGATTTTGGGGTCATGTCTGAGTGATTTTGTAAGTTCTTCTTCTTCGTGTATTTCATAAAGGCAATCCAATCCACTTACATCCGCTGCTTCACGCAGTACTTTTAATTCATCGTCTGATAATGCACGAACAATTAATAGAATGGCACTCGCTCCTGCCTCAAGTGCTTCGAGTACTTGGATCGGGTGTACCATAAAATCTTTTCGCAAGGTTGGAATTCCACGTTGGTGATTTTGAAGGAAATCATTCACTTCCCACAAATCTTCAAGTTGACCGCCAAAATATTTCATATCAGTCAAGATTGATAGGGCATCTGCATCCGCATTGAGATAAGTGCGACCCTGTTCCACCGCAGAGATATCCTCTGCAATATCTCCCGCAGATGGAGATTTCCTTTTGATTTCCGCAATAACTGAAAGCTCGTCCTGGGCGAGTGAATCATAAAAAGAAAAATCTTTTTTCATCCGCTTCCCTAATTGCTCCAGTTCATTCAATTTAACTGGACGAATACGAGAAGAAACTTCCTTTCGTTTCCATTCCATAATTTCGGCTAATTTATCCATTTAATTGAGAAGTTATTTTTATTTTGAGTTGAGTTTGAATTGCCATGTATTGTAACTCCTACAGAATGCGCGAGAGTGAGCGAAATTCAACGACTAAGACAAATTGTTACACAACTTCGGGCGCCAGATGGTTGTCCATGGGACAGGGAACAGACCCACCAATCCCTTCTCCGGTGTCTAGTGGAGGAGGTTTCTGAGGTTTTGGAAGCAGTGGATAATAATGATTTTGAATTAATGGAGGAGGAACTGGGAGATTTATTATTACAAGTCGTCATGCATGCCTGTTTAGCAGAGGAACAAAACCATTTTGATTTTGAGGATGTTGCCCGGGGGATTTCTGATAAATTGATTCGTCGACACCCTCATGTTTTTGGAGAGAAAGCAGAAACGGTCGATACCTCAGGTGAAGTCATAGATCGATGGGAATTAATCAAAGCAGAAGAGAAAAAAAAGAAGTTTGGTGAGAATGCAAAAATAAGTATTTTTAAGAATCTTCCTCCTCGATTACCGGCTTTGCTTTTTGCGAATGATATTTACAAAAGAGTGGCCAAAAATGGACTGGAGGAAAAAGGGGAATGGGAAGAGAATAATTCCACTGGATCTGCCCAAGAACTAAATGAGGAACTGGCAGGGAAAGCTCTTTTTGAATTGGTCGCTGCATGTCAGAAATCTGGAATCGATCCTGAATTAGCCCTTCGGAAATTTTCATCCGCTCAGGTGAAAAAACTGGAAGATTAATCGGACTATTTAGGCTTTTATACCGATGAAAGATCGCGTGGAAGAGATCGTATTGAGCGAACTTGATCCCAATTTCAAGATTTCTTGCTTAATTCGTAAGTCAAATCGTGCTCGAAGAATTAATTTACGCATTCGTTCCAGAGAAAAAGCAGTCCTTACCCTTCCTCGTTGGACTTCGTATCGAGAAGGGTTGTCCTTTCTCTCTAATCAAAAAAAATGGTTGGAACAAAAAATCAAAACCTTTCCGGTTACTCAAAAACTAAGCGAGTACTTTATTGAAGGAGGACAGATTTGGATCAACAAAAGCCCCATTTTTCTTTCCTGGTCAGTAAATAATAACCGAAAGAAAGTATTTTCTGAGGTCTTGGAGGATGCCCTTCAACTTGATTTACCAATTACCGATACCATTGAGAACTATTTATTTAAATTCTTACGAGAATTAGCCCGTGAGAATTTAAAGTCGCGCCTTTTTACCCTTGCTGCAAAAGCAGAGTTAAATTGCGAGAATGTAAGGATTGGAAACCAGAGAAGTCGTTGGGGGTCTTGTTCTGCGAGGAGTACGATCTCATTAAATTGGAGGTTGATTTTGTTACCATACGAAATCGCGGATTATGTTATTTTTCATGAACTTGCCCACTTAAAACACCTAAATCATTCCCTTCAGTTTTGGGAATATTTGGAGTATATATGTCCGAATTCAAGAGTGTACGATAAGGAATTACTTAAAGCTGGGAAAAACGTGATTCGGTTGGGGCACATCGATTAGCAGTGAACTGCTGAACGGATCTATCTTACCCGACCTAATTCCCAGGCTGTTTTCCCGCCCAATGAACGTAGAAAGGGTAGTGCATCTCCAGTTTCTTCGGCCACATCAACTGGAGTAATTCCATCTGGGCCGTAACGGGAATTAACATCCAAGTTGTAGGATAATGCTTTTTGAACAAGGCTTCTTTTTCCAGAGAATGCAGCCCCATGCATCAAATTATATCCATCTTTCGCAGAAATATGAGGATTGGCATTTTGTGAGAGTAGGAATTCGACGATGTCTTCTTTGCCCGAAACCATTGCAACTAACAAGGGAGTGGCGCCAAAGGCGTCTTTTACATTGATCGAGTAACCATTATTAAGAAGCTTTTTAACCTGCTTCATATCGCCTAAACCAGCTGCCACATGTAATGGGTTTTGGTTATCAACTCCAATTTCTTCAAGTAAAGTAACAATTCCTTCATGTCCACCGGCAGCAGCCAGGTCGATAAAATTGGTACCGTGAATATCCTTCGCATGCGGGTCGGCTGAAAGAGCAAATAAAATCTCAAGCATTTCTTTTTCTCCACGAAGTGCCGCAGTCATGCCGGGTGTTTCTCCTTCATCTGTCTTAGCATCTACTTCTGCACCATCTTCGAGGAGTAATTCAAGGACTTGAATATTTCTTCCCCAGGCGGCACTATGCAGGGGGGTGGATTGATGCCTTCCACGTATGTTCGGATTACCACCATTGTTGAGTAGGTAATCTACAATTCGAGCATTTCCTTTGTATGCCGCATAATGAATAGGGCTGTGACCAAAACGGTCGGTTGCATTAATTAATGAACCTTGTTGTACCGCTTGGATCACTAAGTTGAGGTCATTTTGAGCAATTGCCTGAAAAATGGATTGATTGGCTTGGTCAATTATCGCCTGACCTGCATGCTTGAATATGACTTCCCATCCCGAACGGTTTGCATCCAATAATTTAACATGGGTGATTAACTCACCGTCGATTACTTTACTCGAAATTCGGCTAAAGTCATCGGCGATATTTAAAAGTTTTAATTGAGGATAGCTTAGTGACGAGTGTTTACGAATTGATTGATTTGCCTGAACCACATTCAGGTCGAGTGCAAAGGAATGTTGATTGAGAAATCTTTTCCGGTTTTTTGAAAGCGGTACTATCGGTTTACTTTTTTCAATTTCACGAAGGTAGTTAATACTGGTAAGCCAAAACTGATCTACCTGGTCGACCAGGTGGAGTTGATTAATGTTCAGTAGTGAGCGTATTGAATTAGATGAATTCAGTCCGGATAACAGTTGCTTAAGGGCAAGTTGTTGATCGATCCCCATTCCAAAAAGTAATACAGGAGAGATTGCGGGAGATAATTCTCCCTTCGGACTGTATTTAATTTGTTTGTTAAAGTGCCCTCCGGCGAAGATGAAATCTCCATTTGGGGTGGTGAGGAGTTCAGTAGGAGTGGAATTGAATCCAGGAAGTTTAACCTCTTTATTAATTTTTCCCTCACTCAGGATTTGTAGTAATTGATCCACTGCAAATATGGTTGCCTGCTGGACTTGCTTGGTGGGAACACTGAGACGGACAACGAGAGGAGAATCACCAGGAACTTGATCAAGCATTCCGATTTCTCGGATCGGTTTAGAATGATCATTGGTTGCTATTGAATACTCTAGAGTGGTGATCTTAACGGAGTCTTTGTTTGAAATTACGTGCATGCCAAACTGTCTGGTAAAAAAGGGATCCAATAAAGGAAGTAACTTTTTCCATTGATCATCAGGCCAGTTTTCTTGGACCACATTTGCCAATCCAGACCCATCTAAATAAAGAGAGATTTCACTTGGACGGGAGAAGTGTTTGGTAAGAGATTCAGGAAATTGATCCTCTTTGTTTTTGTTCGAAATCGATCGTGAAAGTTTATCTAGTTCAATATTGGAAGAATCTGAGTCACGAATGATCGGACCCACGCCGACGATGTAAAATACTTTACCCTTTCGTCCAAATTCGATAGGGAGTCCATTTTTTCGATATCGTATGCTTTTTCCCTTCCGTTTCTCAAAATCCATAGATTCTGCGAAATTTGCAATAAATTGATCTGCTTTTTTGGTGTCTCCAACGGTGGATACCAGTCCAAAGGAGAGGGGGTTCTTTTGGGAAGGGGTTGTGCGAACAAAAAACTGAACGGGGATGCCGAAGTTAAATCCATAATGTTCGCCCTCCAGTAGAAGACTTTTTAATTGTGGTGTTGAAAGGCTTAATACGTCGATGATTGGAGCCCATACTGGACTTTTTCTCACCTTTGACTTATTCAAAATGGCCTCTATATCAACAGAAAATACGAGAAATGAATCCTTCGGTACCTGACTGATGGAAGCGGGCAGTGCATTTAAAGGACGAGCAGAATATATAACGCTCCCTAGAATAAAGAGGGTTACAAATGTGCGTTTTAATAAAATGGAAATTGTCATAGACATAACTTCAAAGTACTTTGCGTTACGAAAGGGTCAAATTATCTTTCCATTTTTCTAATTGTTATTTTCAATGATCAATATTTTATATTTATGTTTACCGGAATAGTAGAAAATGTCGGGCGGGTAATTTCGTTCGAAGAAAAGAAAGAATCTTGGCTTCTTAAGCTTGATATTCCATTTGATGGATCGGATGGGATGGAGGCAGGTGCTAGTCTTTCTGTAAACGGTTGCTGCTTAACCTTTCGTGCAGATTCGAGCGGGGTAGGATCCTTTGATTTATTAGACGAAACTTTGGAAAGAACGAACCTCGGTAATTTGCAGGATGGGCATCTCGTAAACTTGGAACGTTCAATGCCAGCCAATGGTAGGGTGGGTGGACATTTTGTGACCGGCCATATTGATGCGTGCGGAGAGATTGAAATTTTTGAAGAACGTGGAAAAAACTTATACCTCCAAATCAAAGTACCTCCCACTCACAAGCAGTACTTAGTAGATAAAGGATGTATTGCGGTAGACGGATGTTCTCTTACTGTTTGTGATGTAACGGGAGATTCATTTGCTGTTTGGTTAATTCCACACACTCTTGGAAAGACAAATTTAATGAGTCGTCAACCTGGAGATCGGCTTAATCTTGAATTTGATTTACTCGCCAAGTATGTCGAGAAACTTGCTGCATCTTCAATCGAGCAATTATCTTGATGAATATTCCAGAAGCCAGTTTTGCTTTGCTTGAAGAACTCAAGCGTATGCGCGAAGAAGGAGTGCGTGAAATTTATCTTGAGGAGGAGACACTCACGCAGTTGGAAAAGAAGTTGGAACCGCTGATACCAGAACGTCCAGCTTCTCCTTTGAATAAGCCTACGCAAAAAAAAGCAGTAGATGTACCAACTTCCCGAAACAATCCCGTTAGACAGGAAACCACTTCGGTGGATACCGCTGAATCCACCCCGGCTATTGCCTCACAAGCTCCCCCGAAAACGATTACGGTAGAAGGTGCTGGTGTGTCAGGAGATAATGACGCAAAGTTTGCAACCCCGCCCAGCTTTACACTGCCCGAGGGTGATAAAAGAACAAAATGGAAATGGTTAGAAAAAGAAGTCAATAATTGCCCAATTTCAAATTCTGAAATTAATCCTGACGGTCAAATAATTTTTGGGAGGGGCGATCTTGATGCAGAATTATTTTTTTGTGGAGAATCTCCAAACGATGAGGATGAAAAGGCAGGTTCTGCTTTTGGAGGACCGGCGGGGGAATTGCTGGGTAAAATTATTGAAGCGATGGGTTTTCCGGTGCCTTCTGTTTATATTTCCAATATTTTACATTGGAAACCTAAGCATGACCTTGCTTTTGGACATCGTCCACCCAGTCAAGCTGAACTTCAATTTGCAATGCCCTATCTAAAAGCTCAATTAGAGATTGTTCAGCCTAAAGTGATTATTTCTCTTGGTAAAATCGCAACAGATGGATTTCTTGGGTTCGACTCAAAAAGAAGATTGGGAGATGTTCGTGGAAACTGGAATGAATATGAAGGTATTCCCCTCATGGTTACCTATCACCCATCTTACCTGCTTCATAATCCAAGTAAATCGGGAAAAAGAAAAGTATGGGAGGATATGTTAAAAGTGATGGAAAAGGTGGAAGTTTCGATAAGTGAAAAACAACAGGGATTTTTCCTTTAATTAATCGAAGTTCAGATTTTTTAATGTCTTTTCGCAAAGCTCTATTAGTGATGGGGGGAGAACCGCCCTCAGAAGAAAGTCTACTTTGGCGCCGGGAGGAGGCAGATATTTCTATCGCGGTTGACGCCGGATGGTTATCCTTTCGTCATGCGGATATTTTCCCCGATGTGTTAATCGGGGATTTGGATAGTTGGGGAGGGGAGGAGACTAGAGATGATATTCCACAGGAGGTCGAACTCATCGAGGTAAATGAGCAGGATAGAACTGATTTTCAAAAAGCACTCGATTACCTGAAAAAATATCCGGATATAACGGAAATCATTATTCTTGGTGGATTAGGGAATCGTACTGATCATTTGTTCGCCAATTTTCTAATCGCCTGTTCGGTAGACTCTGACCTAATCATTATTTTTGATTCTGAAAAAGAGTGGATTCGTCGGGTAACTTCAAATACAAAATTAAAGATTATCGGACAAGAGGGTGCGACAGTTAGTCTGCTCCCCATTACTTGTTGCAACTCTGTAAAAACTGCTGGATTGAAGTGGGAAATTGAAAACCAAGTGCTATCTGGCGTGGAATCATTTAGTCAAAGCAATATGTGTATTCTGAATGAGGCTTGGGTTTCCGTTGAGTCAGGAAGTTTATTAGTAATTTTACAAAAATAATATCTCCCGTTCTTTCAAGCTTGTAGCCTTTTTCAAATGTCACTTTGTACCATGAGAGTGAGGTTTGAAAATCACCTGTGATCTATTTTCCGACCATGCACAAAAAAGCCCTCTTGAAAGAGGGCTTTTTGGTAAAGTTAAAGTGGAAACTACTTGTATTGAGGGAGAAGACCTTGATCCATCGCTGCTTTGAAGTATTTCTCAGGATCTTTTTTCCAACGACGTTGAGCACTAGATGACCACAGATAGATCGTTTTTCCTTTGTATTCAACTGTTTTGGAATTTGGATTGATTACACGCTCCGGGTAAATGGGACAAAACTTTTGATCGAGCAACTTTACTTTATCTACTCCCAGTTTCTTTTGTTCGTCTGAACTGAAGAGTTTTGCAAGTACAGGTAGGGCTTTTAAGTAGTAGGCTTGATTCGAGTCGAACGCCTTGACGCAAGAACCACAGCAAAAATAAACCTTCTTTCCAAGAACTTCCGAAAATTCTTCGGTATCAATTTCATCTCCTGCCATGAGAGCACAAGTTTCTTGTTCAGCAAAGAGGCTGTTCGCGAGGAAAAGGGCAATAAGTAGAGTTGTAATATTTTTCATATACTTAACTAATGTCCTAAAAGTGAAATTTTATCAAGACTTTCGGAAGGTTTTCCCGAAAATATTTGATTAATCAATTTGACCTTTTGATGAAAATACTTGTGCATTGATATTGTTACCCATTTTGTAATGAATTCGGAAGATATAGAAAAGTATAGTGCAAAACTGTCGAAGTTAAGTCTTGAGATTGAGGATTACCTCAAGAAGAGTGAGGATTCTGCGTCCGCGGTCGAGCCCGATAATGCACTGGGTCGCTTATCTCGTATGGAAGCGATGCAAGATCAACAGATGGTGTTGGAGTTACGAAGGCGTAAAAAGAGGCAACTGTTGGACGTCGAAAACGCAATCAAGCGGATAGAACAGGAGAGCTTTGGATCCTGTATGTTTTGTGGTCAATCGATCTCACCGGATCGACTCGATGCCTTTCCGGAAGTTCAAACATGTGTGAATTGTGCGTAAATATTTAATTCGATAAAGGATTAAAAACTAATCCTTTATTTTCTATTTGTTTCAATTAATTCCCACTTTTTGAGTACAACTGACCTGGGGGACCAGGGTTGGTTATAGGCTCTTCATATCTATCACAAAACGGTATTTTACATCACTCTTTACTAGTCTTTTATAGGCAGCATTAATGTCGTTCATTTGAATCATCTCTACTTCTGAGACAATTTGTTTTTCTCCACAGAAATTCAACATCTCTTGTGTTTCTTTAATTCCGCCAATTAAGGAGCCAGCTAAGGTTTTTCTACCAAAAACAAGTTGCCCTACATTAATACTGAAAGTTTCTGGTGCACCCACTACGCACATAGTTCCGTCCACCTTTAATAAATCCATGTAGGGATCAAATGAGTGATTTACGGGAATCGTATTGAGAATGAAATCAAATTGTCCCAGTTCTTTTTCCATCGCATCCGGATCCGTTGAAATTAAAACCTCATCGGCACCCAAACTTTTTGCATCAGTTCCTTTTCCTGGCGAGGTTGTTATCATTACAGTATGGGCACCAAGAGCATGGGAAAATTTTACCCCCATATGGCCTAGCCCTCCAAGGCCCACGATACCTACTTTCTTGCCCGGGCCCACATTCCAATGTTTTAATGGGGAATAAGTGGTTATACCCGCACAGAGGAGGGGGGCAGTTGCTTTTAAATCAAGGCTATTGGGCATGGAAAGTATAAAGCTTTCATCGGCGACAATACTTTTTGAATATCCTCCAAATGTAAATCCGCCTGGATCCTCAGTCGGGCTATTGTATGTCGCCGTAAATCCATTCAAGCAATATTGTTCCTCTCCACTGATACAAGATTGGCACTCTCCGCAGGATTTAACCATGCATCCAATCGCGGCAACATCGCCGACTTTAAATTGTTTCACATCAGTTCCAACCTCTGAAACCCGTCCCACAATCTCGTGGCCAGGTACGACCGGGTATTCGCTCATGCCCCAATCATTGTTTACAAAATGAAGGTCGGTGTGACATACACCACAGTAATCGATTTCAATTTGTACATCATTGGATGCAACTAAGCGACGTTGAATGGGATAGGATTCTAAAGGAGATTTTGCATTGTGAGATGCGTATGCGTCTATTGTTTTCATATTTTAAATCTATAGATTTTAAAAGTTGTAGTGTTTAATTTTTGAGTATCCTGTTACTCGAAGTTAAATCCTGAGACTTTGCAATACAAGTCTAGTATGAGATTAATCAAATGAGTCATTCTCGATTCCAATCCTTGACCTTAATCTATTCCCTCATTCATAATTATAGGATGAAAAAATTGATTATTTGTATATTTATCTTTTGGGGTCTTGCAGGGTGTAGTCAAGAGGAGGAGCCAATCCCGACTTTTCCAAAAATCGATAATCCTCTCGATCGGGAAGATAACCTAAAATCAACAAGTAAGGAGGCGGTCGATTTTTCAGAAATTAGCATTACCATCGAGAACGAAATAGAGATACTAAGACTTTCGACTAATGGAGAACGATACAACGGTTGGGTCAAAAAAAGTTATGAAAATGGAAAACTAGGATATCTTTTTCATTCCCAAAATGGAATGCAGGATGGATTATATACCGCATGGTATAGAAATGGAAAAAAAATGGTCGAGCGGACCTGGAAGAATGGAATGCGGAATGGACCCTTTAAGTTATGGACAGATGCAGGAATTTTAGACTCTCGTGGATTTAATCAAAATAATTTGAGGGATGGGCTTTTCGAAGAGTTTTATGCGGTCGGTAAAATAAAATCCAAGATCGAATATAGTAAAGGAAGGATACAAACCTTTTTAAGATGGAAACCAGACGGTACAAAATGCCCAGACACCCTCGTTAAGGACGGAACTGGGTTAGTGATTCATTACAAAGAGGATGGCACGGTTGATTCAAATGAATCTTATTTAGATGGAGAGTATGATTACGGATATCCTTCAGATATAAATGAAACTTCTTTGAATACGGAAGACAAAGATAGTAATCCGATTAATTTAAATACTTCCCAAGCTGAAGTGTCTGAGGATGAAGTACCCGTGATCGAGTAAATTCATTCGGACACTTTTATTTTTCCTTTTTATCAAGAACCGGATCAAACCAAGCGGGAATAATTTCTAAATCCGCTTTCTCTCCGATACAGTAAACAACATCACCCACTTCTAAAACCGTATCCGCTAGTCGGTGTAAAATAAGTTCTTCTTCCCTCTTAATTGCGATTACCAAAACGCCTGTTTTTTCAGCAATTTTAAGTTCTTTCGGGGACTTCGATTCTGCTCTGCTTCCGGCAATGAGGAGAATATTCTCTACGGTTAAGTCCTTCAGTTCTTCGTGGTCACGAATCGGAAGTGCATCTTCTTTAAATTCCCGGTCCGAGTGCATGGTTTGTGAACGGGCATGATCAATTTCGCGGATAATCAAATTTCGGGGAACTTCCAATTTTCTAAGAACACGGGAGAGAACTTCTAATCCCCCCTCGACCTCGCAGGCAACTACACCAGCGGGCTTGAATTTGTTAAAATCTTCTACCCCTATCATGTATTGCGTTCGTACAAAGATTGGAACATTCACTTGCAGTCGATCAATCGTAGCTAATACCCGTTCGGTTGCTCCATGATCGTTAATCATAACCACAACGGCACGTGCAGATTCAAGGTGAGCATGGCCAAGTGCTTCCTCACTGGTTGCATCGGCGTAATAGACAGGATCTCCCCGCCCCCGTCCTCGCGAGACATTATCGGAGTTCATTTCCAAAACAACTGTTTCGATTGATAATGTTCGCAGACTTGCTGTCAAAAGTTCCCCAGAAATTCCATATCCGATGATAATGACATGGTCATTGTGACCCACTGTTTTCTGCTCCAGATCTTCCGCACTCTTCGTTCGCAATAACTTCGCCAGTGGATCGAGGACCCTTTCTCCTGCAGTGAAATGGGGAGCCTTGTATACAATTAAAGGAGTGAGGAACATACTGAGGATTCCCGCATTTAAAAGCGGTGCAATCTCATCGCTTGAAAGAACATCTTCTTGAATTGCTAATTGGATTAGAACAAACCCAAATTCACCGAACTGAGCCAAGCCTACCCCAGCCAGCCAAGCTGCTCTTGGAGGGAAACGCATAAACATGGCAGCGAGGGAAGCGATGAGTCCTTTACCAAAAAGAAAAGCAAGTAAGAGGAGGAGAACTTCACCCGTATAATCAAACAACACATCAAAATTAAAAAACATTCCAATCGATACAAAAAAGAAACTTACAAAGACATCCTTGAGCGGTAGGATATCCCCCATGGCTCGATGCCGAAAGTCGGTGTCTGCCACAATCATGCCGGCAAGGAAAGAACCAAGGGCAAGGGAAAGCCCGGTCAGAGAGGTGAGGTAAGCAGTGCCAATACATAGGCAGAGGACAGTGAGAATGAACACCTCGCTACTTCGACTTGCATCCACCCATTTGAAAAGTAAGGGAACCAATTTACGGGAACAGACGAAAAGTGCAGTTACCATTAAAACTGCTTGTGCCATCGCTATCCCAATTTCTTTCCATACATACAAATTCTCTAAGCCCTGCGAGAGAAGGGGAATAATTAAGACCATTGGTACAATGCAAAGGTCTTGAAATATAAGGGTTCCAACTATGAATCGACCATGGGGGGCATCTAATTCATTTCTTTCATTAAGTGTGCGCAAAACCAAAGCGGTGCTCGACAAGGCAAAGACAAACCCATACACGATTGCTTCTGGTAGGGGGCGATTTAATGAGAGGGCAACTACTGTTGTAATAGAGGCAGTTGCACCCACCTGTAATAGCCCACCCAATGCAACCTGTCTGAAAATATGTTTTAGTCGGCCGAGGGAGAATTCTAATCCGATAGTAAATAATAGGAAAACCACACCAACTTCGGCAATCACTTCAATAGTTTCTGAATCATTGGCCAAAGAAAGTCCGTGCGGGCCGACCAAAGCACCTGTTAGCACTAAACCTGCGACAACTGGTAGTTTAAAACGACCAAGCACAAGAGTCACAATTATGCTTACTGTTGCAATGAGAGTTATTTCTTCAAGAAAATGCATTGATTATTTCTGGTATGATTTAAAAGCATGTGATTAAGCACAACCCTACTTGTTGCTTTTTTTGGGCATGAGCTCAAACAATATTGAATTTTTATTTATGCAGTTAGATTGACTATTTTCCTCGAGTGCTTCTAGCATCATTTTGTGAAGTTATACTCCATCTATTTTCAAAGTTTAATTGTGGCATTATGTTGCCAATGGGCAAGTGGAGCACAGTACCCTAATTTTGATGATCGCTCGGTGGTTACAAAAATTATCTCAGATGCATTGGTTGGGGAGTGGGATGAATTCAATAACAAGTCTTTACCTTTTGCCGAGTTTAGGCAAAAGCAAGGACTTCAATATGAAAGGGCAGGTGCCCAACCATACTCTGGTTTTTACGTACAGTTGGACGGAAACAAAAGAATACGCAATCTGAGGCATTTTCAGGAAGGGGTTATGGACGGACCTGTTGTTAGTTGGAGAGAAAATGGGCTTAAATTTCATCAGGGCAATTATTCACTTGGTAAAAAAAACGGAATACAAAGTTCTTGGTCAGAAAATAATATGAAAATACTGGAGCAAAATTACCAAATGGGGAAATTGGATGGATTATCTGTTCGATGGTTCAGAAATGGACAGAAGAGCTCGGAACAGATTTTTCAAAATGGAAAGATTGTTACTGCAATCGGTTGGAAGCCTAACGGTGAGAGATGCCCGTCTACCCGAGTGGTTGATGGAGTAGGGATGCTAGTGATTTACAATGATTTTGGTGAGGAAGCTAATCGGGAGGAGTATGTGGGGAATAAGCAAAATCGTTCAGTTGAGAGATATTCCAACGGTAATATTCGAGAGGAGGGATACTATAAAAACAACCAAAAAGATGGACTTTGGGTTTATTATCGGTTGGATGGGAAAGAACATTTTCGAGTCACTTATCTAGAGGGAGAAAGACTTAAAACGGAGTTTTCAACTGGGGCACTGGAAAATAGATTTTAGCACCAAAAGAAGCTCGCATTAAGTAATTCATATGCACGAGTGCCAAGAAGGACCTACCAATCAATAGCTTTATACCCGGCAACTTCTTGGTTGCTTTAGCTTCAACCTTTGCAGGTTACTCAACTTGTTTTGCTACGTTTTTGGGCTGGGTTGGGGTGATGCCAGGTACTTTCGATAGCTTAATCCAATTTGTTCCATCAGGTCAGCATAATCGTTACTTTTGAAATTGCCCGCCTTTGAGGAATTAGCGTACTTGCTCATTCGGCTACGGGCCATTGGTCTTGCCTTCTTTTTCGATGTGGATCTGCAAGGGTGGGAGGTTAATCGACTTAAAACTGTGGGGGCATGGGGGTAAAAGTGAACTCACATTTGTCAGGTCTTTGAGGGGCGTGCTCCGTCTTGTGTAGTCATTCGGTCTTTTTTTATCCCATCTCCCCACAGACTGTTCAATGAGATCGTAGGCAGAATTCCATTTGCGTTTAATCGTTGATCAATTAGCAAAATACAAGATTGTTGAAATCTTGACTGATTCCTCCACATCCCCCTTTACCTCGACTTCAGCGACTGCTTGCTTGATTCGTATTTCGAAAAACTTTGAACATTTTGCAGATGACATCCTCGTCGATCTTGGTGTTACCCTGACAAAACGTTTAGGCCAGGAATACTATTTAGTAAGGTGTCAGAATCCTCAACCGGTAGCAGCTTCCGATACGAAGCGTTTTATTAGGTGGAATTTAACAATGGACCATGCCTGGCCTTGTCGACCTGAAAAAATGGAAAATTTCATCGAGAAAGCAGCCCAAGCGCTCTTTCAAAAATTTGGCGGACAAAATTTACAGGGCATTTTTATCGGGATGTTAGATGCCAGTTCGACTCACAATCCTTATAAGTCATTGGCGTCTAATCTCCGGGGTCGTACGCTCCAGTTATTTGCGAACGAGCTGGAGGCTTTTCAAGAGGTTGAAGAACAGGATCCCCGTGCATTAAGCCTCTTCTGCCTAGTCGGGAAGGAGGGCCTTTATTGCGGTGTGTGCAGTCCTTTACAGGCAAACGGTTTTTATCCCGGTGGCACAAAATTTATAAGTCAAAAAGCACCTCATACGATTAGTCGTGCGGGCGCGAAGATTGTAGAGGCATTGCATTACCTGAAGCTACATCAACCACTACCTGCCAAGGGCAGTCATTGGCTGGAGTTAGGGGCCTCTCCAGGAGGCATGACCTCCGAGCTGCTTGAACGAGGATACCAAGTAACAGCGATCGACCGAGCACAGCTGGATGAGCGACTCAAAGGTCGTAAGGGGCTGAGTTTTAAGAAGGCGGATGTGGCCCGTTATAATCCTGTTCCCAAAGCGCAGTTTGATAGTCTGCTTTGCGATATGAATGGCGATGTACAAGCATCACTTAAGCAAGTAGTCCGCTTGTCTGAAAGCTTGATACCCGGAGGCCTCATCCTATTTACTTTGAAAACCCCCGGCGCTACCAATTATAAAGAATGTAATTCGCTCTATCACGAAGCGATTAAAAGAGCAAATGCGGGTGGTCTGGAACAAATTGCGTGTACCCACCTGACTTATAATCGCCTCGAGTTTACCCTCTTTTTGAAGAAAACTAATTAGACTACGATCCAATATTTAAGCACTAAATTAAAGATCTGTTAAAACCCCGATACAAATGTCATATGAGTTGAGTGACCAAAGAGAGAAAAGTAATTAGTCGGCCATCGAACGGCTAATCGATCTCATGGAACGAAACAAAATTCTATTTTCAGTGATGCCTTTTACCTCCGATATTCTGATTGATAAACATAGAGCAATGGAGGATGCGCGACTTAGACTATCGAGTTAAAGAAGGCAGTTCGCCTGGAGGATATAAGGAGTGAACTTTGACCGGATCAGGCGGGGGGAGGCTGAAGTGGTGGAGGTTGATTGATTAATATTGGCGAAAATCTGCTGAACTTTCAGTTATCCAAAATTTAAGCCTGATGGATATTGCAATAAGTGTGCTGATAATATTCAGCCACTATACTGCTTATTTCATGGTTGAGTATGGAACAGAAATACAGACGCAGGTTCAATTAACGAGGGAAAATGATTACTAAAACTGTTTATTTGTATATCCACTATTACTCTGAATTGAAGAGTTGAGCCTTAATCAATTTAGAGGTTTTGGGATCGCTTTTTCCAATAATCCATCGATAGGGATGAAGTTGGGGATATTGTAACTCATGCAATGAAGTTGGCCCCGCAATGCAACCAGTTTGTCGCAGTTTATCCGCTTAACCACCCAGTCAGGGGGGAGGGTGGATTGGTAGACCTGTTCGGCCCGGTTTTCAATCGCGGGGTCCACATTACTAAATGATGGCATAAGCAAAACTCCGTTTGCCATAATAATATTCGTGTATGAACGCCAGTCATTACCCGATTGCGGGGGCATTGGTATCCGTTTGACTGTAATCGGACCATCTGAAGTGGTGTACGATGAAATAACCCTGGCTGCCTCGTTGAGAATGGCACTGTTTTCCGAATCAACTGCCGGGTCAATCTCACCCACAACTGCGAGGTTTTTACCCAGCATAGTCATGAACATATCAATGTGGCCATTGGGTTCATTTTTTAAATGGTTCACGGCACAGACCCCATTCACACCGAGGAAGTCACTAAACATACTGATCAGTTGTTTATTGGTATATTCCTCTTGTTGATTTACGCTTATTGTTTTGGCCGAGGTAATTAGCAGACCATCCCCGTTGCTGATGAAATTACCACCTTCCAAAATCAGGGGAATCGAGCGAACGGGCAGATCGAGCAGACGGGCAAGTTCAAAGCACATAAAATCATCCTGTTTCCTATTCTCTCTCATCGTGCGTGTGTGGTACCTCGCATCAACCATAAATGCATTCTCCTGGTCGTACCGTAGGATGAACGGGGCATAGTCCCGTATCCAAATCGAATTGGATGGAATGACTAGGAAGCGCATGGCCTCGCGTGGTAAGCCCATATTTTCTATCATCTGTGCCCCGCTTCTTGCCTGTGCCTCAGTGGAAACAACCCCAAAGAGGGGAACCCGTTGGTTGACCGCTTTTGCAATTTCCCCATAAAGTTCGGGGATCAAGTTTATTTGATTGTGGCAACCAAGTAGAATAGCACCTTGCTTTCTAAATTCTGCCACCGGAAAGAAATCCTCCGGTTGTGGATTTGGTATGACCTTCCGGTATGTTTTTTCAGCCGTAGTGTAATGACCAGTCTCAGATTGATCTTTGTCCGATAAATACTTTACCCCAACATATATCCCGCTTAAAAAAATGAGAATTGCGAAGAGGGAATATCCGTATCTGGAAAATGGATTCCCATTTGATTGCCCCGCGTTGTTTTGAGCTTGGTTTCCACCCACTGAATCCGGTTCTGAGTGATCGCCTTTTCGAGTTTCCTTTGGCGGTTGCTTATTGGCAACAAACTTTTTCTTCTGCTTTTTCAATACTTCCAACCCGAAACTGGAGTGTCCGCACGAACGGATTCAGCGTTTGCAAGTCTTGCGGAATTAAAGATCGAATAAGTAAATAAATAAAAAATGTAGAGGTACATCAGCTCAAATAAATGTAAGCCCTTTAGGCAAAGGAACAGTTAACTAGCACAAATCATGATACCACTAAGCCAATCTTTTAGATATCAACTGTAAATAGTATGTACTATTATAATTAGGACAACTATTTATCATGAAAAACAAAAAAATATCACACTATATTGATAATTACTCTGAAAACTCGATCCGATTAATTGTAGACTCTAAATGAAGTCGATAATCTGGCGGACGATAAAAAGAGGAAAATGTTAATCGAATCGATGTATTGCCTAGAGGTTAATCTTTCTCCTACTTTTCAATTTTCTTAAATGCGGTTATTAAAAATTAATTCGCACTTAAATACCTTTCTTTAATGCCAACGGGTTTATGACTCGCTGTGTCATTTCATAACTTGTGACTATGATCTATATAGGTATTTATTATGATAGAAAACTATGAAGAAATTATTAACAAGATGACCCAAGAAGAAGCACTGGAAATCGTTTCAAAGATGGGTATGAACATGAGCGACCATCCTTACCTTTCTGAGCAAAGAAGACAGGAATTAAAAGATGAGGAACACCATGAGATAGAGAAATACGAAAATAAGATTAAGAACACTCCCACTGACAATGCGCCAATACGCCAATAGGAATCGGTTGTAAGACCTAGTAAAAGGAGTGGGGTCGTGTGCGCGTTCGCGAGAAGTGGATGTAATTCATATGGTAAAAAGAGTAATTAAATAGGTAACTGATCCAGCTGATTGACTTGGGGTGATTTATGTATTTTGCCGTAATAGTGAAAATTAGTTCTGTTAAGAAAAAGCGAGGTAAACTGGTCAGTAAAACAAACCCATCTACCCGAGTTGTTATAGTTAAAGATGATTCTATTTCGAATAATATTTTTAAGTTTCAACAAATTAAGTGATTTAAAAGAAGTGGATTCAAAATCTAATTTTGATAATCCCGAACATAGCTGTAATTTTTTTGGAGATAGTAAGATTAGTTTATCCAATGACTCTTATGATAAAATTACACTTCATAAGGTAGATGATATTATAAGATCAATATTGATGGTCGCTGGACTTCCACAAAAATTCGAAATTAAGGAAACAACGGAAACTCTCTTCGCAAGTACTTATAACGCTCCAGAAAATGGAAAAGAAAAAAGATGGATTGCTTTTAATCAATTTAACCTCGCCTCAATCAAAAGTGAGTCAAAAACAAATTAAAACAGATTAGCAATGAGGGTAATGATGCAGAAAGCTAATAAGACCAACGCTGGTATCATCTTGTAAAAATTATCTTTGGCGGTGATGTGCATCCATACAGCACCAACCATGAATATGGCAGTAATTGCCATACAAGGTATAGTGAGTGGGTTGTAAATTAAACCGATTAAGAGAAAGAATGCAAATATTGGTTTAACAATCTTGATAATGTCGTAAAACCAATCGGGTAGGCCTACCTCGGAAACCTCTTCCTTCAGTGTGGAAGCATCTCCAACCCTGAAATTCGTAGGTACATGTGACCGTACTAACCAAACGAAAAGGATTGAAAAACCAACCACTAATTGTAAAATTTCAGCGAGATTTTCCATTTAATAAGTTGGTTATAAAATTATGTGCCGGATTATGCGAATGAAATATATAATATTATGTACAATCATTGAATAACAATTTCTTTTTAAAACTCAAACTCCTCTACCGAAAACTAAGAGAGAGAAAGTAAGGTCGGGTCCTTTTGTCCACTAGGCTATTTTTTCTGACAATTTGGGATTTGAGTTGGGCAGGGAAGCGGTGAAGAAGAAAGTGAAATCACATTTGTTAGAATATTTTTAGAGGGGGAAATCGGTCTTGGTTAATCCTTCGATCTAATTTTCGTACCCCGACCACTTAAATGTAAATACATAAACATAACAGTATTGGTAGAGATATCTACAAACTTGTAGTCACTTGGCCTGTCTTTACAGGGCGATATCGGCTATAATTCACTCTTTACCATGGGTGGTGGCGAAACCCAGAATCGAACTGGGGAGTCACTTGTAAAGATTAGACATTTTTTCTAATTCATTTTTCATATCCAAGACTAACTCTTTGGGACCTGTAACTTTGGCATGCATACCCCAATTAAGAATCCATCCCTTGATTTCAATTAAACTATTTAAGGTTATTGAAAAATCAACACTGCCGTCATTTCTCTTTTTGATTTTCTGAGAATCGTTCCATTTGCGTTCTTGT
>ERZ807291.192-NODE-192-length-94979-cov-6.380146_pt1 | contig 94979 bp, 76 predicted proteins | sample MGYA00521257_ERZ807291 | MGnify/ENA primary metagenome ERZ807291 (study PRJEB31413, sample SAMN03169783) | marine metagenome | biome: Marine; feature: Water; material: Subsurface seawater | place: North Sea | collected 2011-04-28 | depth 1 m m ... | reverse complement strand
AAATCCTCCCTTATGAAATCCGGCTAGTTTGTTCCATAGGCGCTGACGTCAGACACACAGGCATCCGATTGCATTGCTCTTGTAACTGTTTCATTTGCAACTAATATTGTTCAGACTTTAATGGAGAATGGACAATGGCAATCGCTCCGCCAGCCACAAAACCGGGATACCAAAGTGGCCTGGGCAACTATTTCTCGACCGAGGCACTCCCGGGTGCACTTCCGCAGGGACAAAATTCACCACAAAAGGTCGCTTTTGGTCTTTATGCCGAAGGACTAAGCGGGTCGGCTTTTACCGTCCCGCGCGAGGAATCCCGGCAAACCTGGTGTTACCGCATACGTCCAACGGCCAAACACCCGCCCTATTATGCCGTCAAGAATGGCAAGTGGCTCACCCGGTCAACGGACAATATCCCCACAACACCGAACCAGCTCCGCTGGGACCCGCTGTCGATACCCGATGCGCCCACGGACCTGATTAATGGGATCGTGACCTACGGCATTTGCGGTGATGCAGGAACTCAAGCCGGCATCGGCATCCATCTCTATGCCGCCAATGCCTCCATGACAGATCGCTTCTTCCACAATGCCGATGGGGAAATGTTGTTCGTCCCGCAGCAGGGTCGTCTCGTCCTGCACACCGAAATGGGTGTGATGGATGCAGCCCCGGGAGAAATCGCGGTCATCCCGCGCGGCATCAAGTTCCGCGCCGAACTGCCCGATGGCCCAACACGAGGCTACATCTGTGAAAACTATGGCGCGCCCCTGCGGCTGCCCGAACTTGGCCCCATTGGCAGTCAGGGGCTGGCCAACCGCCGGGATTTCCTGACACCTGTGGCCAGCTTCGAAGACCGCACCGGCGCATTCGAACTGGTTTTCAAGTTCGACGGTCATCTATGGGCGTGCGAGACCGACCGGTCGCCGCTGGATGTGGTCGCGTGGCATGGCACGCACGTGCCCTACAAATACGATCTGGCAAATTTCATGACCATCGGGACCGTCAGCGTCGACCATCCCGACCCGTCTATTTTCACAGTCCTGACCTCACCGACCGCCGATCCCGGCATCGCAAACGTAGACTTCGCGATCTTCCCGCCCCGGTGGATGGTCGCCGAACACTCATTTCGTCCGCCGTGGTTCCACCGGAACTTCATGAACGAGTTTATGGGTCTGGTGACCGGTGAATATGATGCCAAGGCCGAGGGCTTCGCGCCCGGCGGGGCCAGCCTGCACAACTGCATGTCCGGCCACGGGCCAGATGCCGAGACCTACGAGAAAGCCAGCAACGCCACCCTCACGCCCGAAAAGATCGAAGACACACTGGCCTTCATGTTCGAGACCCGATACGTGGTCCGGCCCACGAAGTTTGCGATGGAGTCACCGCTCCGGCAGGAGAGTTACCAGGACTGCTGGGCTGGCCTCGAAGACAGGTTCGACGCCAGCCGCAGATAGGCCCGCCTACTTCTCTGGAATAATGGGCAGGAGCACGTGGGACGGATGATCCGGCCCGGTGTGCAACGTCACCTTGCCGCCATAGACATCCAGCGGACGATTGCCTTTCATCTCATGCTTGAAAGGCCCCACGCCATACTGGACGCGGCCCGCGATTTCCGGTGAACCCGGCTCGTATCCTGACCAGACATAGTCTCGACCACGCACAGCAAGACCAAGACGGTATCCCTCAGGCAACACGATGGATGTCACCCAAACTTCGATATCAAGCTCGTAGACTTCACCGGGCGTGAGTGGCTGGACCTCATCATGGGTGTGATAGGGGCGGTAAGGCAGCGTCTGTTCCGCATCCAGCTTGCGATGGGATGCGCGCAGCCAACCGATGGCGACAGGCGTGTGAGGATCGTTGGCTCCCTTGAACACGATCTCCTTCATATCGGGCGTAAACACACGCAACACCAGAAACAGGTCAGCGTCTTCTGTCTCTGAAGAGACAAACAATTTTGCAGCGACCGGACCTGTGATTTCGGTTTCTTTCTCGAGCGGCGGTGTAAGAAATACCAGACCATCGCCCATCGGGTCATAGGTCACGCTGGTCGCGTCAGACAACGGCGCGTCGGACAGGGAATTGTCCGACGGGTCGAGATACATCTCGGTCCATTCTGTCCGCGGAATCGGCCAGGCGTCTTCAGCGCGCTGGACATACTCTTCACCGGGATGACGCACCAGCAGCTGAACCGGCGGCTGCTCGCCCCAGCCGGTATCCTCGCCCTTCAGGAAATGCCCGAAGAAACGCTTCTGCAGATCGATGCCGTAATCGGTGTAGTAGTGGGTGAAATGCTCCAGCCCATGCATTTCGAGCCATTTCTGGTCGCTCGCAGAATTCACAAAGCCTTCGGTGTTGCCACGCGGGTGCAGACCCACGCCGCCCCAATTGCCTGATGACAGCAACGGCACATTGATCTTGGAAAAGTCCGGCATGCGGGCCTTCCAGTAGTCATCGACCAGCGGATGATCAAGGATATCCCTGCCAAAGTCGCGACGGTTCTCCGCCAGTTCTTCTTCGGTCATGGTTTCCGGGCCGGAGATCCATTCGCCGTTCATCCGGCTCTTGATGCCGTTCTCACCCTTGCCGTGCTGACGCGGAACGACGGCGCTGTTGTACCAGACAGATGGGAAACGACAGGCAATGCCGCCATGGTGACCAAGGTCGCGGTAGTAGTCAGCCGCACCTTCCCAAACGCACATCGCGGCCAGGTGTTTGGGCTGCAGCGAAGCCACCTGCCACTGGTTCATGCCGTAATAGGAAATGCCAGTGGTCCCGACTTTGCCATTCGACCATGGCTGGGTTCCGGCCCAATTGATGCAGTCGTGAAAGTCTTTTGCTTCACGCGCCGACCACACATCCAGAACGCCCTGCGAGCGCCCCGCCCCACGGGAATCCACGCGTATACAAATATAACCGTCCGGCACCCACTTCTCCGGATCAACCAATTCCCAGTTCTGGTACCGGTTTGATGAACCAGCAAGGCAGTCGGGATAATCCTCGATCATCTGTTTCCACTGAAACGGATACCCGTCCTTCCAGTGCAACCATTTGCAATAGGGGCCGTAGCTGATCAGGACCGGGTATTGCCCGTCATCGTCGGGACGAAAGACATCGCAACGCAGGACAACACCATCATCCATCTCAAGCGGCACATCCCAGTCGATCCGGATACCAGCAACGACCTTGTCGTAGTTCTGCCCGATATCTGTGTAGTTTTCGCCGTCCATGATCTCTCTCCCCTTAACGTGCCGGTATCACCGGCAACAACAGATGCGACGGATGCTTCGGCCCACAATGGATCGTGACATTTCCGCCATAAACACGCGCATTGCGCCCATCGTGAATGAAGGGTCCAACGCCAGTAAATTCGTTCTTCATATTCGAAAGCTTGCCACCCGAGCCGCCCGGATAAACATAGTCCGTTCCACGAACAGTCAGGCCAAGGCGATAGCCCGGCGGCACGACAATTGAGGTCGGCCAGACTTCGATATCCAATTCATAGACCTGACCCGGTTTGAGCGGCTGCTCCTCATCATGGGTGTGATGGGGCTTGTGACGACGTGATTTTTTCGCATCAAGCTTCCGATGAGAAGCCCGCAGCCATCCCTGCGCGATCGGCGTGTGCGGATCGAGAGCGCCTTTGAAGGTGACCTCTTTCAAATCCGGCGCAAACAAACGGACCACAAGAAACAGGTCGGCATCCTTGGTCGCGGAAGACACATACAGTTTCGCCGCGAGCGGTCCGGTCACTTCCATAGCCGTTTCAGACGCTGGCATCAGAAAGGTGACCCCGTCCCCGAGCCCGGCATATGTGCTCTTCTGTTTTTTGGCAGGCACCTTTGCCGCCAACGCACCGGTGGCGGGCTCCAGATAGGCTTTGGTCCATTTCGTGCGCTTGAGTGGCCATTCCTTCTCGGCGCGCGGCACAAAGACCTCACCGGGGTGCCGGATATTCAACTGCACCTTCGGCTGCTTCGTCCAGCCCGTGTTTTCACCTTTCAGGAAATGCCCGAAGAACCGCTTCTGAAGATCGAGGCCGTAATCGGTGTAGAACTCGGTCCAGTGTTCACGACCATGCATCTCAAGCCATTTGTCCTGAGTTGCCGCATTCACAAATCCGTCGATATTTCCGCGCGGATGCAAGCCCTGCCCACCCCAATTGCCAGCCGACAGAAACGGCACATCGACCTTCGACCAATCAGCGGACCGCCCGCGATACCAATCGTCATCCAGCGTGCGTGTGCGCAATTCCTTCGGCAAATCTTCGCGGTTCTTCTTGAGCTGTGCCCGCGTGTAAGTCGGTGGGCCGCATACGAGATCGCCATGCACGACCGAACGCGGACCATTCTTGCCCAGCCCGTGCTGCACGGATTCCACCTGCTTGTCGTACCAGTTGGTCACAAAGGTCGACAGGATGCCGCCGTGATAATTGGAATCCCGGTAGTAATCTCCCGCTCCTTCCCAGACGCACATCGCAGCGAGATGGGGTGGCTGCAGGCGTGCCACATGCCATTGGTTGATCGCGTAGTAGGAAATCCCGTTCAGACCGACTTTCCCCGTCGCCCACGGCTGGACGCCGGCCCATTCGATGCAGTTGTAGAAGTCCTGCGTCTCGCGCGGCGAACGCACATCCACGACCCCGGGCGAGCGTCCCGAACCACGGGAATCCACCCGGATCACAACATAACCATCGGGCACCCATTTCTCCGGGTCGACCACCTCCCAGTTGGCGTATTTGTTGGTCGTGCCTTCGGCCACTTCGGGAAAGTTGTCGATCATGATGTTCCAGGCGGTTTCGTAACCCTCCTGAAACGACAACCCCTTCGCATAAGGGCCATGGCTCATGATGACCGGATACCGGCCCTTTCCCTTCGGGCGAAAAACATCAGCCCGCAGAACGTTGCCGTCGTCCATTTCGATCGGCACATCCCACTCGATGCGCATGCCATCGCGAATTTCACTTCGATACTGTTTGTCCTTCGCCATGAGCCCCTACTTTGCTGGAATGATCGGCAGCAGGAGATAGCCCGCGTGATCGCCACCCAAATGCACGGTCACATTGTTGTCGAACACTTCAGGCGGACGATCCGTCTCGTCGTCATGGAGAAACGGTCCCACGCCGGTGAATGTGTTCTTCATGTTCGACAGCCCGGAATTGGGTTCACCGGGATAGACGTAGTCACAACCCCGGATCGACAACCCGAACCGATAGCCTTTGGGCACCACGATTCCGGTTCCATGAATCTCGATATCGAGCTCGTAGATTTCACCCGGCGTGAGCGGCTGCACCTCGTCATGGGTGTGCTGGGGCGCATATTCCTCGGACTTGGCCGCATCAAGTTTGCGATGGGAAGCCCGCAGCCAGCCCGACCCGACCGGTGTGTGAGGATCGAGCGCCCCCCGGAAGGTGACTTCCTTCATGTCTGACTGGAACACCCGCAGGACCACGAACATGTCCGCATCCTTTGTATCTGAAGAAATGTTCAGCTTCACCGCCATCGGGCCGCAGATTTCAGTGTCTTCGGCGGCCGGGTTCGACAGGAAGGTCAGACCATCACCCATCGCCTTATAGGAGATTGCGGCTATTTCACTGGCCGGCGCGTCTGAAAGGACTTGGCCGACAGGCTCAAAATGGAACTTGGTCCACTGGGTGCGCGGCAGGGGCCAGTCTCCTTCGGCACGCGGGATAAACTTTTCACCCGGGTGACGCACATTCAGGGATACCCGCGGCTGGTCCTTCCAGCCGGAATCATCGCCCTTCAGAAAGCAGTCGAAGAAGCGCCACTGCAAATCATTGCCATAGTCGGTGTAGTAGAGCGACCAGTGCTCCAACCCATGGACCTCAAGCCATTTCTCTTTCGAGCTGGAATGCATGAAACCGTTGAAATTGCCACGCGGATGTAGCGGTGCACCGCCCCAGTTGGCGCAACTCAGGATCGGCACCTCGATCTTCGAATAATCCACCGCCCGATCGGCAAAGAACTCATCGTCAAGCGGGTGAGCGCGCAACGAACCGTGGAGATCGAAGCGCGTGGCAGCCAATTCCTCATCTGACAAGGTTTCCGGCCCTGCGGCCCATTCACCATTGGCACGGGAGCGGAAGCCTCGATCACCATAGCCGTGCTGCAGCTTCATGATCTGCATGTCGTACCAGTTGCGTGCGAAAGAGGAATAAATTCCGCCGTGATAGGATCCCTCACGGTAGTAGTCGGTTGAGCCTTCCCACGGACAAATCGCAGCCAAGTGCGGCGGTTGCAGCGCGGCGACCTGCCACTGATTGATCGCGTAGTAGGAAATGCCGCTCAGACCGACCTTGCCGTTCGACCAGGGTTGGACACCACCCCACTCGATGCAATCATAGAAGTCACGGGCTTCGCGCGAATTGAAGTGCTCCAGATAGCCGGGAGAGCGGCCGGCACCACGGGAATCGACACGCACCAAGGCATAGCCGCGCGGCACCCATTTCTCCGGATCCGCAACCTCCCAGGCCTGATGGATGTTCGTAGAACCTTCCGGTACATCAGGATGATTCTGACACATCAGATCCCAGCAGGTTTTGTAGAGTTCTTCGAAATGAAGGTCTTTGCCATAAGGCCCATAGGACATAATGACCGGATACTGACCATCATCATCAGGACGATAGACATTGGCGCGCAGCACAAGCCCATCATCCATTTCGATGGGCACGTCCCAGTCCACGCGCATGCCTTCGCGCACTTCGCTCTTGAACAGCGGATCGCCGGTGTACTTGATATCGTCCATGGTGCTCTCCTCCCGGATAGGGCTTTTGTATTATTCGTTGCGCCCTTTGGAACAATTCGGGCGGCTCGTATCTCCGAGCCGCCCGCATTCATTTTCTTACTTTTTGCCGCGTCCCTTTTTCTCAGGGATCACCGGCAACATCACATAGGCCTGTTCTTTGGGCCCGGTATGCAGCTTCACGCCGCCTCCGAAGATATGAGCCGGCCGGTCGCGCGGATCATTATGGGTAAACAGCCCGCAACCATTCCAGTTTGCATATTCGCCCACCTGGACACTTGAATCCCCGGGATACACGTAATCGTTTCCGCGAACCGAAAGCGCAACGCGATATCCCTTGGGAATATTGATGCAGGTCGGCCAGACTTCGACGTCAACCTCATAAACCTTCCCGGGTACGAGCGGCTGTTCCTCATCATGGGTGTGGTATGGCCGATATGACAGGCTTTTCTTTTCGTCGAGCTTGCGATGCGACACACGTAACCAGCCCTGCGCGAGCGGCGTGTGCGGATCGAGCGCACCCTGAAAGGTCAACTCTTTCATATCCGGCGCGAAGGCGCGCACGACCAGGAACAGGTCAGCATCCTCCGTATCAGAGGACACCCAGAGCTTCGAAGCGATGGGCCCTGTGATCTCCATGTCTTCTTCAAGCGGCGGAGTCATGAAGGTGACACCCTCGGAGAAGCCCTCATAGGCTGCCTCGCCCTTCCTTTTCTGGGCCGTTGTCGACATGCTCATGTCATGGGGATCGAGATAGAACTTCGTCCACTCCGTACGCTTGAGCGGCCATTCATTTTCGTGGCGCTCAACAAAGACTTCACCGGGGTGACGAATCTGAAGCTGAACCTTGGGCTGCTTGTTCCAGCCATTCTTCTCACCCTTCAGGTAATAGCCGAAGAAGCGCTTCTGCAGGTCCATGCCGTAATCGGTATAGAAATGCGTCCAATGCTCAATACCGTGCACTTCAAGCCATTTGTCCTTCGACTTGGACTGCGTGAAGCCTTCAAAGTTCCCGCGCGGATGCAGGCCCTGGCCGCCCCAGTTGGCCGTCGAGAGCATCGGCACCTTGACCTTGTTCCAGTCGGGCATGCGTGACTGCCAGTACTCGTCCGTGTCGAGTTTGCGAGCGAGGCAGTCTTCGTAGAAGTTGTTCCGGTTGGCGCCAAGTTCTTCCTCGGTCATTGTGACCGGACCCGCCACCCATTCGGCGTTCATCCGTGAGCGCGGGCCATTCGAGCCTTTGCCATGCTGCACATTGTAAACCTGCGCTTCGGACCAGTTCTTGACGAACCCGTTGCAAAGAATTCCGCCGTGATGCGCCATATCGCGATAGAAATCGGCAGCGCCTTCCCACGGGCAGATCGCCGCGAGATGCTTGGGCTGCAGAGCTGCTGCCTGCCACTGGTTCTCGGCGTAGTAGGAAATGCCGTTGAGGCCGACCTTGCCATTGGACCAGGACTGGACACCGGCCCAGTCGATGCAAAGCGCAAGGTCCTGCGCTTCACGAAGCGACCAGATATCGATGACACCCGGTGAACGACCGGTGCCCCGTGAATCCACGCGGATACACACATAGTCATCGGGAACCCAGCGCTCGGGATCAACAACTTCCCAGTTCTGATATTTCTCACTTGTGCCGGCAGCGATCTCGGGAAAATCCTCCAGCATGCGCTCATACTGGTCGGCATAGGCATCCTCGAAATGAAGCAGCTTGCCATACGGACCGTAGGTCATGATCACGCCGTACTTGCCATTCTTGATGGGCCGATAGACGTCACAGCGCAGGACGACACCGTCATCCATCTCGATGGGAACGTCCCAATCGATCCGCATGCCATCACGAACATCGCTGCGTGACTGATCATCCATGTATGCTCGCTTTTTCGTCGCCATTCGTACTCTCCCAAACACAAGTTTATCCGCACCGCCAAAACGGTCGGTTTTCATAAAGACCCGTCGCTTCATGCGGACGGTGCCAAATTTCAGAATTATAGAATAGTGGAAAAAAGTCGTTTAGTGAAAGGCCCACAAAGCACTTTCATGCCCGCAATGCACTATCTGCAGCCTGTTCACTCGGCGCTGATGTAAAACACTGCCCACGGCCACCGGGATTCGTCCTCCGCTGAGGCGGTTCCGCCCGCAACCTCATAGACCAGCCAAGCCGGGCCATGACCGCCAACACCCAGATAGGCCCCATCCGCCTTGAGCGCCAATATCCAGTCATGGGTGGCAATATCCGCAGCCGAAATCTCGACCGCGAAACCGTCAAGCGCAACCGTGGTGATGGTTTTGCCGGTCCAGCCTGCGGCCGCGAGAACATCCCGCAGCCGCGGTCCTTCGAAGGTAACAGCGCGCGGCCATGGTGCAGCCTTGATCTTGGTTGTCACCGTTCCGAGATTTTCCAGCATGGCGATGTCGAACGCCGCCGCATTGGCAAAGCTGTACTCATGCGAAGACAGGAACGCGTCATCGAACGTGTTGGAAGGCGCCCGATTACTTTCGGACACCGCGCCGCCGATGGTCAGAATGACAGTTCCCGAAGGCTTGGCCAGATCCGCACTCGCAGCAGTCGCCAAAAGGATGACCGCCACAGTCGACACAAACGTGCTGATGATGTTCATGATCGGCCTCTCGTTCTTATGGGGAATTCTTCAGCGTCGGTCTTCCGGATCGACAGTATAACCGAGTTCGTTCATCCAGAGCAGGCTCGTCCAGCTGTCGACTGATGGGTCAAGCTCCATGCCGATGGCCCCGCCATAGCCCTTTTCGATGGCCCGCCGGGCGATCCAGAGAAGGTCCAGCTCCCCCACACCCGGTTCGTGCCGGTCTGGCGGATTGCCAATTTGCACATAGCCAATCAGCGGCCAGTATTCGTCCATGATGTCCGACAGGGTGCCGGTTTCCTCGTAGCGCATGTGGAAGGTGTCATAGACCAGCCCCACATTGGGGCGATCCACGGCCTCCACGATGTCGCGCGCCTGCGCCATGGTTTGCATCGCCCAATCGGGAATGCGTCGGGATGTCACCGGCTCCAGCAAAAACTTGCAACGGTGGTCACCAGCTGCATCAGCAATATAGGTCAGGTTTTCAACATAGGTCGCAACGCACCGTTCCCGGCTCTCACCCTCGGGCACCGGTCCGGCCCCGACATTGATCGAGTAGAAGTCGCAATGGGTGATGTAGTCCAGCGCCTGATCAGCAGCGCGACGAAATTCATCCTGTTTGCCGGGCTGAGCGCCGAGCCCCCGCACGCCTGCGTCCCAGTCCGCGGGGACCACGCAATAAGTGAACTCCAGCCCGTGTTCGTCGAGAATGGATTTCAGCTCATCTTTCGGCAGCTCATAAGGGAAGTGCCATTCGACGGCTGTGCAGCCAATCTTCGCGATGGCCGCAAACCGCTCCCGGATCGGGAGCTCAAGGAACAGATGATACAGGTTGGGTGCGAAGCGGATCATGACGCATAATCAATTGCCAATGGAGCTGTATCGTAGGACGCACCGGCACCAGAAACAAAGACCTGAATGATCCTCTCAAAGGACACGACATCATGACCGAAGCCCACATCTGTTCGCGTTGCCTTGACGTGATCGAACATGACGTCATCCCCATGACCCGCTCTGGCGTGGCAGCAGGGAACAAAGTTTTCGGGGCGGCGATCCTGCGCAAGTCAGACCTCTCACTGGTCATCGCGGGCACGAATGGCGAAATCGAGAACCCGCTCTATCATGGTGAAATCTCAACCCTGAACGCGTTCTATGCGATGCCCGACACGGACCGCCCCGCGACACGCGACTGCATATTTGTCTCAACTCACGAGCCTTGCTCGCTTTGCCTATCCGCCATCACCTGGGCAGGCTTCGACAATTTCTATTATTTCTTCGGCTACGAAGACACCCGCGACGCGTTCAACATTCCCCACGACCTGAAAATTCTGCAGGAAGTCTTCAAGGTCGAGGATGGTGACTATGCTCGCCAGAACACTTTTTGGGTCTGCAAGGACCTGATCGCGCTGTCATCCGAGATCGAAGATCACGACAGCCCCTCACGCGCGGCGCAGATCACACGCATACGCGCAGCCTATGACGAATTGTCCGCAACCTATCAGTCCTCAAAGACCGACAACGACATCCCGTTGAGTTAACCACATCAAGGCAACCTGCCCGGAAACACCTGATTTATACTGTTCAAGGCTTGGGCAAAGCTGCACATGGCTTGGGCAGGATCAGTAACCTCGTCCCGCACAATCGCCCAAGACCCCGGGTTCGGTCTTTGGCACAGTTATTGCGACTTCTTTCGCAGATCGTCGATCAAGACAAACCGTCTGATCCACGCTCCATGTGAGGGAACTGATGATACCGATTGAAGATCGCGCCGCGCGCGTTCTGGATTCCGCCAAAAAGATTGAGAGCCCCTTCGCAGTGGATCCCAGCCTGTGCCTCTATAGCCCGCAGGACAATGTGGACTCGCTCCAACATCCCCGCATTCTCGAATGGCTGAAATTCGTGCGCGAGGACTACACGCCAAAACTTCCGGAATCCCAGCGGCGAATTCTACTCTTCATGCCCTGCACCCGAACCAAGCCATACCCCTTTTCAACCGAGCACCAGGCCATCAACCAACGGCTGCTCGACAGCGGTTTTCAACCAACCAACCGGCTCTATCTGCCGCAAGAGTTGCAGGCTCGATTGGCCGACGGATTTTCCCCGGAAACATTAAATCTCTCACCCCTGATCAACAACAAGGGAACCGTGATCCATCGGATGGTGATCTCAGAACCCATGGCCGTGGTGCCCTATGAACACATCGCCGAATTCAACGGCAAGCCCTCGCCGGCTGTGGCCTATGACGATCCCGGATTGTTCGAAAACCGTGGCAATGCTGTCTCGCCCTGGCGCGCTGATTCAACAGCGCAACAGCAATCTGCCAACCGTTGGAAATGGGGTGACGAAGAACTCCAAAGCTATGTGGAAATGCACAATGTGATGGCCCAGACGCTGGCCCATGTCGTCAACCGTATTGGCGATCAATACACGGATATCGTTTCTTGGGTGGCACCCGGCCTGACTCATCGCAGCTTCGTCATCGCCAATGACGAACGCGCCGCCAACAAGGTCACCAGCAAACGGAAGATTGCGGGAGAATGGCAATCCCTGACAGGGGCGAATGACCTGCTCCCCGCCAGTTTCCGAATTTCCTGCCTGCCCACACTCGATCAGTGCCGTGAATCCGTCGCCCGCCTCGCAGACCGGCTCGGAACCGACCTGTCACACGCCAATGCAATCTATGCACGTGGCGGGGCCAAGGCGACACCGCTGGCGCTTCCCGAACTATTGGATGTATTGATGAGTTATCTGACGGAACAAAACCAAACGGCCGCAGCCTGAAAATAACGACATTCTAAACCAAGCCCGTCAAAAGCCTTGTTCTTGTAACTCCCTAACAAGAGCCCCCTCCCGGTGCTAAGACCTGTGCGCAATACACATCTAAATGGGAGAAGACGTTGGATCTCAACCTCAAGGGCAAGACAGCAATCGTGTCCGGCGGCAACAAGGGGCTTGGTGCAGCTTCAGCCATGGCTCTTGCTGCAGAAGGTGCCGATCTTTTCCTGACGGTGCGCAATGCCGAGGATTTGCAGCGCACCGCAGATGAGATCACCAGCGCCCATGGCGTAAAGGTTGGCCTGCTGGCGCTCGACATCACCGAAGAGAAATCCGGAGATCAGATCGTGGCCGCCGCGCTCGAAGAGTTTGACCGGATCGACATTCTCGTTAACGCCGCCGGCGCGGCCCGTGGCGGGGTCTTCCACGACATTGATGACCAAGTCTAGCGTGACGCCTTCGAACTAAAATTTCTGGGTGCCGTCAAACTCAGTCGCGCTGTCATCCCCCACATGCAGGCCCAGAAATATGGCCGCATCGTCAACCTGATCGGTATGTTCGGACGTGAACCTGCCAAGCAGGCCTTGCCAGCATCTGCGGTGAATGCCGCCTTCATGGCCATCAATAAAGGCATGTCCCAGATTTACGGCGGGGACGGAATCTTCGTGAACGCGGTTGATCCAGGCCCGACCCGCAGCCAGCGCATCCTTAACCTGTTCGAGAATATGGCCAAGGTGAACAACACGACACCCGAGGAACTGGAGAACGGATTCCGCCAGCAGATCCCCATCGGCCGACTGGGCGAAATGGACGAGGTCGCGCGCGTGGTGACCTTCCTCGCCTCCGACGCATCGGGCAACGTTAACGGGACGGTACTTGCGGTTGATGGCGGAATGTCGAAAGGGCTGTTCTAGGCGCTAGATCGACCGCTGATTGACGCGTCTGGATAGCTCTTCGGCGCTTTCCTTGCGCTCGCTGTAGCGATCGACCAGATAGTCGGCGCGGTCACGTGTCAAAAGCGTGAACTTCACGAGCTCTTCCATCACGTCGACGATACGGTCGTAATAGGCGGATGGCTTCATGCGGTCGTCATCATCAAATTCGAGAAAGGCTTTCGCCACCGAAGACTGGTTGGGAATGGTGATCAGCCGCATCCAGCGGCCCAGAAGGCGCAACTGATTGACCGCGTTGAAACTCTGGGAGCCGCCGCTGACCTGCATCACGGCCAATGTCTTGCCCTGTGTCGGACGGACTGCGCCCAGCGCCAAGGGTATCCAGTCGATCTGCGCTTTCATAATTCCGGTCATCGACCCATGGCGTTCAGGCGAACACCAGACCATGCCTTCGCTCCAGATCACCAGGTTGCGCAATTCCTGCACCTTGGCATGATCTTCATCGGCATCATCGGGCAACGGCAGTCCGGTGGGATCGAAGGTCCGCGTCTCTGCGCCCAAATGTTCAAGGATCAGAGCGGCTTCCTGATTGACGAGACGACTAAAAGAGCGTGCCCGCAGTGAGCCATGCAGCAGAAGGATGCGCGGACGGTGAGTCGTCACAGGGGAATTCAAAAGCTGGCCGACATCAGCCTGCCCACTGAGCGTCTTGTCCAGATTTGGGGTTGTATCCGTCAGATCAGCCAATCAACCTGCTCCCGGAGGCTCATGACACTTGTGTGACATATGCGAGTCCTGAAACGAGACAGGGTCAGCGATATCTCGCCAACCCCGGAATGATTGGTGGGTGCACAAGGACTCGAACCTTGGACCCGCTGATTAAGAGTCAGCTGCTCTACCAACTGAGCTATGCACCCACCGTGCTTTAGAAGCGGCGCGGATATAACACCCGCACGGGGGCTTGTCGATACATAGACCGGTGAATTCCCGGCGTCAGGCCAATCCACCCCGGCGGTTGATATGCATATCGCGGTGCAGCCAGCAGCTCATGATCAGGCCAAAGCCGATCAGCACCGTCAGCATGGCCGTACCGCCATAGGAAATCAGCGGCAACGGGACGCCGACCACCGGTAGAATGCCCATAACCATTGCGATATTGATGAAGACATAGAGAAAGAAATTCACCGACAGGCCCATCGCCAGCAACCGCGCAAACTGGCTGCGGCAGCGAAACGCGATAAAGATGCCATAGGCAATCAACAGCCCGTAAAGCGCGATCAGGCCGACACCGCCGATCAGGCCAAATTCTTCAGCCAGCATGGTGAAGATGAAGTCGGTCTGTTTCTCGGGCAGGAAATTCAAATGGCTCTGGGTGCCCTCGAGAAAGCCCTTCCCAAACATACCGCCCGATCCCAGAGCGATCTTGGACTGCAAAATGTGATAGCCCGAACCCAAAGGATCATTCTCGGGGTTGAGAAAGGTGAAAATGCGCTGCTTCTGATAGGCATGCAGAAACTGCCATGCCACCGGCACAGCGGCCGCAACACCAGCAGCCACGACGCCGAATTGCCAGAGCCGCGCGCCGCCGAGCCAGAACATGGAACCCCCGACCATGGCGACGACCATAGCGGTACCCAGATCGGGCTGACGCAGAACCAGTGCGATCGGCGCAACGACAATCAACACCGGAATCCAGAGATTTCTTAACCGACCCGCTTCATCAACATCAAAGCCATGAAAATAGCGGGCGAGTGCCAGGATCACCGCGATCTTCATCACTTCAGATGGCTGCAGCTGGAAAAATCCGAGATCAAGCCAACGCTGTGCACCCATTCCAATGGAGCCCATGATCTCCACCGCGGCCAGCAATGCCAAACACAACCCATAGATCGGGTAAGACGCACGCAACCAGAAACGAATATCGATGAGGGCCACCACAAGCATCATCGCCAGCCCGACCGAAAAGCGTGAAATCTGGCGAGAGGCCCACGGATCAAAATTGCCGTTCGCCGCTGAGTAGAGCATCGCAAAACCGATCGAAGCGGTCAGAACGATCAGAAGCACCAGCTCCCAGTTCAGGCGAAGCAATTTCTGTCGAATTGTGGGCTGGGCGTCGCCGAAACTTGCCATTGTGCGACCTATGTCCCCTGTCGGGCGGGGCCGTGCAGACCGGCCACATCGGCGCCCGGCGCCAGGCGGGCCGGGTCGCGCTCAAGGGTTTCGGTCATGACGTCTCGTGCGATCGGAGCGGCCACGGATGCCCCCCCGCCGCCATGTTCAACGACAACCGAAATCGCATAGCGCGGCTTTTCAATCGGGCCGTAGCCGACAAACAATGCGTGGTCGCGGAACTTCCACGGAAGGTCCTGGTTCTTGATCACCCCACCGTCGCGTTCGCGCAGACTGATACGTCGCACCTGTGCCGTACCGGTCTTACCAGCCATCGAAAACCCCGGCACCTTAATGCGCGCGGCATGAGCGGTTCCGCGGGGATCCTCCATCACCTCAGCCATTGCCTTCATCATGACATCCAGATGACGCGGATTGACCCCGATCGACTTGGGTTCAACCGGCGCACGCTCGGCCAGCTCTCCGCGCTGCACAACGTCCCGTGCCAGATGTGGGAGCACTTCCTTGCCACCGTTGACCATGCGCGCCGTCATGATGGCGAGCTGCAACGGTGTTGTGAGAACAAAGCCTTGCCCAATGCCCGCGACCAGTGTCTCACCCACAACCCATGGCGAACCGATCACGGCGCGCTTCCACGCCTTGGTGGGCACCAGACCTGATCGCTCGCCAGGCACATCTAGTGCAAGATCTGTCCCGAGGCCAAACCGAGTTGCCATCTTGGCGATCTTGTCGATCCCAACCTTGCGGGCAATTTCGTAATAGTAGACATCACAGGATTCTGCGATCGAGCGCGCCAGATCAACATGACCATGACCATGCCGGCGCCAGCAGTGGAATTTGCCGTCGCCCAGCTCCAGATAACCGGGACAAAAGAAACTGGTGTCGGCCGTGATCACACCTTCCTCGAGCGCGGCCAGTGCCACGATCATCTTGAAGGTCGACCCCGGTGCATATTCACCGGCAATTGCCTTGTTACGAAGCGGCGCGCGTTCATTATCGGCCAGCGCCCGCCATTGGGAATTGCTCAGCCCTTCCGTAAAGGCATTGGGATCAAAACTGGGGGTCGACGCCTGAACGATCAGCCCTCCTGTTTCCACGTCCATCACCACGACGGAACCAGACTCATCTCCCAGATGCCGCATCGCAGAGCGCTGAAGCGCCAGATCCATGGTCAGGACGACATCGCGGCCGGCATCCCCGTTCTGACGATCAAGCTCACGAATCACGCGGCCAACGGCATTCACTTCGAGTTGGCTGGCACCCGCCTTGCCGCGCAGGGGCTTGTCAAAGGCGCGTTCGACGCCGCTACGCCCGATGCGGAAACCAGGAAGCTCGAGCAGCGGGTCCCCCGTCAGGTCTTCACGTCGCGGTGCGCCGACATAGCCCAGAACATGCGCCGCTGCGATACCGTTGGGATAATAACGCCGCTCACCGACATCGATCGTTACACCCGGTAAGTCAGGCGCGTTGACCTCCAGCCGTGCAACATCTTCCCATTCGAGAAATTCACGCACCGTGACTGGAACGAATTTCTTCTTGCGCCGAATTTCCTTCAAGATGCGCGCTTTCTCGTCCGCATCAATCGGAATGATCATGGCAAGACGATCGAGCACAGCCGAAACATCAGGTGTGTTCTCAGATTTGATCAGCACCCGATAGTTCTGCTGGTTGACGGCCACGGGCACACCAAAGCGATCCAGAATCCGTCCACGCGAAGGAGGCAACAACCGCATATTGATGCGGTTCTCTTCCGCGAGCATGTGGTAGCGCTCGGATTCCACGACCTGCAGATAATACATCCGTCCCACAAGCGCTGTCAGAAGACCCAGTTGTCCTCCGGCAAGCAGCGCCGCGCGACGGGTGAAAAACCGTTGGCGATCATTGTCCCGGCTGTTCATGAGGGCTCCGCTTCGCCGACCAGCCAGCGCTGGCTGTAAAGCAGGCACCACGCCACAACGGGAAAGACCACGACAGTCAATCCTATGCTGGCAAGGACAATGTCACTGGGCAGAAATGCACCGCGGACAACCGACGCGATGATCCAGGTGAGTGCCCCCGCAACCGGCGCAACAATTGCAAAACCACTCCAGAAAATCCAGAACGGCTTGCCGACCAGAAACTGCCGCTGGCTGAGCACAAAGGCATGGGTCAGAAGATAGATCATCGCTGACAGGCCGAAAGGGGCACCGATCAATGCGTCCTGGAACAGTCCGATTGCGAACACCAGAATGCGTGGCATCAGGTCAGGACGAAAGACCACCCAGTAATAAACAGCCATCAAAGGAAGCGCGGGCGAAATGTCGGCATAAAACGGCAATGGCAGATGCAGATGCGACAGGAAAACCAACAACATCGTCGTCACACCGGGCACAACACGGCGAGCAAAATCACCAATTGTGCCGATGCCGGTCTGGTTCACTTTGCGGGCCCGGCCTGTGGTGCAGTCTTTTCAACTGCCGGAACTTTCTCGGGCGGCGGCAAAATCCCCTCGACGCCATAATCGAGAATTCGCGCTTCGCTCAGACGAGCAATATCAACAACGGGCTGCAGGACAGTTCTTGTTTCACTGGCCTCCGAGACAGTGCCAATAGGCAATCCGGGCGGAAACACCCCTCCATGTCCCGACGTGACAACCCGGTCGCCGACAGAAACCGGAGAATTCGAAGCCAGATAGGTCACGCCCGGCCAGCGGGTGTTGTTTCCAGTCACAATCACCCTGTCACCGGTCGATTCAACGATCGCCGGAATACGTGAGTTCAAATCCGTCAGAAGCAAGACACGTGCGGATCGATCTCCGACTTCGGCAATGCGACCGACCACGCCGGCGCGAGAGACGACAGCCTGACCGCGTTGCACGAAATGGCGCGCGCCCGCATTGATCAAAAGACTATGGAAAAAGCCACCACCGGTATCGGCAATCACGCGCGCCGTAACGGCGCGGGGAGACAGTTCGGGAACATATTCGAGCTGGGCGCGAAGGGTCGCATTCTCGACTTCAAGCTGACGGGCGGTCTGCATCCAGCGAATTAGGCGTTCATTTTCCTGACGCAGACGGTCATTTTCGGCGTGCACCAAGAAATAAGTCTTCACCGAGCTGGAAACCTCCTGACCGGCCTCAACCGGTCGCGACATCACCGAAAGGATCGGCGCCACACTGTCGACGATAACAATTCTTGCATTCTGCAGGGCACCGGTTTCGGCCTTGCTCAACAGCATGAGCGCAAAGGCAAACGCCAACAGAGCCAAAAACGCAAAGCGTTGTGCCCAGATCCTGACCGGAACGGCCAGACCTGCAACCGACATGCTCGCGTTTCGTTTTGCCACCAGACTATCCTGTCTTCCGAGTGCTCGCCGTTACCCGGTTACGGGTCAGTACATACTGACCAGTACATCCTTCAATCGTTTGAATTCCTCGAGCGACCGGCCCGTTCCACGTGCCACGCATGTCAGCGGGTCATCCGCTATTGAGACCGGCAAACCGGTCGCGTGGCGCAGGACGTAATCAATATTCCCCAGAAGAGCACCACCACCCGTAAGCACAATGCCCTTGTCCACAATATCGGCGGCCAGTTCGGGCGCCGTATGTTCGAGAGCCACTTTCACAGCGTCAATAATCGCGCTGATCGGCTCGGCAAGGCTTTCGGCAATCTGACGCTCGGAAATGACAATTTCCTTCGGCACGCCGTTCATCAGATCGCGGCCCTTGATCTCCATTGTCCGGCCTTCACCGTCTTCGGGCGGACAGGCTGAACCGATTTCTTTCTTGATCCGCTCAGCACTGGATTCACCAACAAGCAGATTGTGATTGCGCCGGATGTAACCAATGATGGCTTCATCCATCTTGTCACCGCCCACGCGCACGCTGCGGGAATATACGATGCCGCCAAGCGACAGAACGGCCACCTCCGTGGTTCCGCCACCAATGTCGACGACCATTGAACCTGTCGGCTCTGTGACCGGCAATCCGGCACCAATCGCAGCCGCCATTGGTTCTTCGATCAGATAGACCTTGCGGGCTCCCGCACTTTCCGCGGATTCCTGAATCGCACGGCGTTCGACCGCCGTGGAGCCCGACGGCACACAAACCACAATCAACGGACTGTAGAAACCGCGACGATTGTGCACCTTGCGGATAAATTCCTTGATCATTTCCTCGGCGACTTCAAAGTCGGCGATCACGCCATCACGCAACGGGCGAATGGCCTGAATGTTACCCGGCGTACGGCCCAGCATTTGCTTGGCTTCGTTGCCGACCGCCAGGACCTTTTTCTTACCCTTGGATTCGACAATCGCAACGACCGAAGGCTCGTTGAGCACGATATCCCGCCCTTTCACATAGACCAGCGTATTCGCTGTGCCCAGATCGATGGCCATATCAGCCGAAAGCGCACCCATAATTCGCGATAACATATCTCGCCGCCTCGTCCCGTAAATTTCCCCATTCAGGGGGTCGGAGCGCAGCGTGATGCTGCGCTCCGGTTCTCGCCTATGCCGACATAGCTGCCGGCGCTGTTTTCTCTCGTTTCACAAGCAGTTTGTTCAGCCCGTGAAGATACGCACGTGCGGACGCCACCAGAGTGTCCACATCAGCGCCTTGCCCGTTCACGGTCTTGCCGTTCTCGTCCAGACGCACAGTGACTTCTGCCTGTGCATCCGTCCCACCCGTCACAGCATGCACCTGATAAAGCTGCAATGTGGCCGAATGAGGGAACAGTTCGCCGATCGCATTAAAAACGGCATCAACCGGGCCATTGCCCTTTGCCGTTGTCGCCACAACCTTGCCGTCTATCTCCAGTTCCAGATCAGCTTCCTGCGGACCTTTGGAACCCGCACGGACCTGCAAGGACACAAATTTCAGCTGGGCATCGTCGTTCTGGATTGTGTCATCGACGAGCGCAATGATGTCCTCGTCATAGAGTTCTTTCTTTTTGTCGGCCAGGTCCTTGAAACGCGCGAACGCGTCACGGATCGCATTGTCGCCCAGATCGCCATAACCCAGATCACGGAGTTTTTCCCGAAAAGCATGACTGCCCGAGTGCTTGCCCATAACCAGATTGGACTCGGTCAGTCCGACCGATTCCGGAGTCATGATCTCGTATGTCTCCGCATTTTTCAGAACACCGTCCTGATGAATTCCGGATTCATGTGCAAAGGCATTGGCACCCACGATCGCCTTGTTGGGCTGTACGTTGAACCCGGTGATCGTGGAAACCAGATGGCTGGCGCGCGTGATCGCTGTGGACTCAACCCCGGTGAGATAAGGGATCGCATCCTGACGCGTGCGCAAGGCCATAACGATCTCTTCAAGCGCACAATTGCCCGCCCGCTCTCCGATACCGTTGATGGTACATTCGACCTGTCGCGCCCCGGCACCGACAGCGGCCAGAGAGTTCGCAACAGCCAGGCCCAGATCATTATGACAATGCACGGAAATCACGGCCTGATCGATATTCGGCACCCGGTTAAACAGCATTTCGATCAGAGCTGCGAACTCGTGAGGCACCGCGTAACCGACCGTATCGGGAATGTTGATCGTCGAAGCCCCGGCCCGGATTGCGCTTTCCACAGTCCGGCACAGGAAATCATGCTCGGTCCGCGAACCGTCCTCCGGGGACCATTCCACGTCCTCGCACAAATTGCGTGCGTAACTGACGCTGTCGATGACTGCCGCGTGAACATCCTCCGGGTCCATCTGAAGCTTGAACTTCATATGGAGCGGGCTGGTCGAGAGGAACGTATGGATTCGCGGACGCGCGGAACCCTTTACGGCTTCCCACGCACGGTCGATATCCGGATGGGCGGCACGGGCCAGTCCGGCCACGCTTGAATTTTTGACGGTATTGGCAACAGCCCGCACGGCTTCGAAATCGCCGTTCGATGCGATCGGAAAACCAGCTTCGATAATGTCGACACCGAGTTCTTCGAGAGCCAGCGCAACGCGCACCTTCTCTTCGAGATTCATTGAGCAACCCGGAGATTGTTCTCCGTCGCGCAGCGTCGTGTCGAAAATGCGAACGTAGTTTTCGGCGCCGGGATCGGCCGGCGAATCCTTGGTCTCTGTACTCTTTTCGTTGGCGGTCATTGGTCCTGCCTCAAAATCGTATTGGTTGACTTAGGTTCGGTTTCGTTCCCCTGAACAATGCAGGCCATGTGGCACAGTCTTTGTTCAGAGGCACCTAAGTCGCAGGGCTGCGCCGCCAAGAAGAAGCGCGTCGAGATCAATCAGGTTCGGGCACAGATCACCAGCGGTCGCCTCGATCACGAAGCGGCGCATTGTGCCTTCAACTGTCCGGACGATAGTCACGTCCTAGATCTCCCCAACGGCTCCAGCCGCATCAAAAATTCTTCACACACGAAGAATCGGCGCAAGAGCGTTAAAAAATGGTGAACAACGCGTACACCAATATGAAAAGAAAGTACTGATACGCCCTTGTTTTAGAGCGATATTGCAGTGCACTGCAACGGTTTTATTAACCTTAAAGTCAGTTTCGTCCCGCGGGCGGCGTTTTGCGCCCGCGGGATCGAATCCGGAGGGTCAGACTAGTTCTTGGACTTGTCGACCATGGCGTTCTCTGCGATCCACGGCATCATGCCGCGCAGCGTTGCGCCGGTTTCTTCAAGCTGGTGCTTGGCCTGCATGCGACGGGTTGTCTTGAACCCGGTCTGACCGACCTGATTCTCGAGCATCCATTCGCGGGAGAACGAGCCGGTCTGGATCTCCGTGAGGATATCCTTCATGACCTTCTTGGTCTCAGCGGTCACGATCCGCGGACCACGGGTATAATCGCCGTATTCCGCCGTGTTGGAGACCGAATAACGCATGTTGGCCAGACCACCCTCATAGATCAGATCGACAATGAGCTTCACCTCATGCACACACTCGAAATACGCCATTTCAGGTGCGTAACCCGCTTCCACGAGGGTTTCAAAACCCGCCTGGATCAGAGCCGACAAGCCACCACAAAGAACAGCCTGCTCACCGAACAGATCGGTCTCGCACTCTTCCTGGAATGTCGTTTCAATGATACCGGCGCGGCCACCACCAATCGCTGAGGCATAACTCAGACCAATGTCATGGCAATTGCCACTGGCATCCTGATGAACAGCCAGCAGACACGGAACACCCGCACCCCGCTCATACTCGGAACGCACGGTATGGCCCGGGCCTTTCGGTGCGATCATGAAAATGTCGAGATCGCTGCGCGGCTCAATCAGGCTGAAGTGAATGTTCAGGCCATGCGCGAAGGCAAGCGCTGTGTTCTCGCGCATGTTGTCATGCAGATGATCACGGTAGAGGTCGCCCTGCAATTCGTCAGGAACAAGCACCATCACCACATCGGCCCATGCCGCGGCATCAGCCGCAGTCATGACCTTGAAGCCAGCACCTTCGGCCTTGGCGGCACTGCCTGAGCCCTCACGCAGGGCAACGACCACATCGGTCGCACCGCTGTCACGCAGGTTCATGGCATGTGCATGGCCCTGACTGCCATAGCCAACGACGGCCACTTTCTTGCCTTTGATCAGATTTACGTCCGCGTCGCGGTCATAATAAACGCGCATAGCTCTTTTTCCCTGTTTTTGCGTCAATTCTGGATGGGTTATGAAGTCGTTGCGTGTCCACGCTCGGCACGCATAAATCCCGGATGCGCGGCGGTTTTACAGGCCCAAGGCCTGCCGGGCAATGCCACAATCGCCAATTCCTTGTCTTACTTCGCGTCTTCGACGACGCCCGCAAGCAGATTTGGCTTGCCGCTCTTGTCTCCGCGCTGGATCGCTACGATGCCTGAACGGGAAATCTCGGTCTCACCAAGATTGCGCATCAGCTCCAAAAAGCTATCAACCTTTTCCGAGGCTCCGGTCAGCGAGAACACAAAGGAATCCACGCCCGTGTCCACGACCCGTGCGCGGAAGATATCCGCAATCCGCAGGGCTTCACGTCGCGCCGCGCCTTCGTTGGCGATCTTTACCAGCGCGACCTCATGCTCCACATGCGGCCCTTCAGCCGTCAAGTCATGGACTTCACGAATTGGCACCAGACGTTCGAGTTGCGCCTTGATCTGCTCGATGATCATCGGCGTGCCTGACGTGACCAGATTGATCCGTGACGAAGTCTCATCCTCACTGATGGCAGCCACAGTCAGAGTTTCAATATTGTACCCACGCCCCGAAAACAAACCGACCACACGTGCCAGCACGCCGGGTTCATTGTCCACGACGACGGTCAACACATGCCGTTCGATGGGATCGTTCTTGTTCGCCATCACGCGATCACTTTCTCTCAGTCAGTCTTAATGTTGTCGGCCTATGCAGCCAGAACGCGCGCAAAGCCCTTAAACGAGGACCATGCCTTCTTCGGATTGTTTCTGTTCTTGCTGATCACCAATACCGAGCATGATTTCGTTATGTGCAGCACCACCTGGAATCATCGGGAAGCAATTCTCTTCCTTGGTCACAACCATATCGACAATCACCGGACCCGGTGTCTCGATCATCTGCTTGATGACATCATCCACGTCATTCGGGTCAGTGGCGCGAAGGCCTGTAATTCCATAGCTCTCGGCCAACTTGATAAAGTCCGGCAAGCCATCCGAATAGGATTCAGAATAGCGTGAGCCATGCAGAAGCTCCTGCCACTGACGAACCATGCCGAGCCAGTAGTTGTTCAGGATGAAAATTTTCACAGGCAGTTTGTACTGGGCAATCGTCCCCAGTTCCTGAATGTTCATCATCGTCGAGGCTTCGCCCGCAATGTCGATGACCAGCGATTCCGGGTGTGCCACCTGCACGCCCACAGCGGCCGGAAGGCCATAGCCCATCGTGCCCAGACCACCTGACGTCATCCAGTGGTTGGGCTTGTCGAAGTGATAATACTGCGCAGCCCACATCTGATGCTGACCAACTTCAGTCGTCACATAGGGGTCACGGTCTTTTGTCAATTCGTACAAACGCTTGATTGCATATTGCGGCTTGATCTCCGCCTTCGGCGCAAAACTCTGCTCGAACCCGAGGCAATCAACGGCCCGCCATTCTTCTATCTGCTTCCACCATGCCTCCAGCGCTTTGCCGTCGGGCTGGGCATTTCGTGCCTTCCACTTCTCGAGCATATCTTCGACAACGTTTTCAACGTCCCCGATGATCGGCACGTCGACCTGGATATTCTTATTGATGGAGCTGGGATCGATATCGATGTGAATCTTCCTGGAACCCGGCGAGAACGCATCGGTACGCCCGGTGACGCGATCGTCAAAACGCGCACCGATCGCCACCATGACATCACAATCATACATCGCGAGATTGGACTCATAGGTCCCGTGCATACCCAACATACCCAGCCATTGCGGTGAGGATGCCGGAAACGCGCCCAGACCCATAATCGTCGTCGTCGCGGGATACCCCGTCAGCTTCACCAGTTCCGTGACCAACTCACAGGCCCGTGGGCCGGAATTGATGCAACCGCCGCCGATATAGAAAATCGGTTTCTTGGCGTTCGCAATCAGCTCGACGGCTTCTTCAATCGCCAGATCAGCACCCTCGCGGGTCGGATTGTAATGACGATGAGTTACGTTCTCAGGTGAGAGATACTCGCCCTCAGCAAACTGCACATCTTTTGGCAGGTCGATCACAACCGGGCCCGGACGGCCAGCCGCGGCGACATAAAACGCCTCATGCATGGTCCGGCTCAGATCATCAACATCCTTCACCAGATAATTGTGCTTGGTGCAGGGACGCGTGATGCCAGTGGTATCGGCTTCCTGAAATGCATCATTGCCGATCAGATGAGTCGGCACCTGACCAGTCAGACACACGACCGGAATGCTGTCCATGAGCGCATCGGTCAAACCGGTCACGGCATTGGTCGCACCCGGGCCAGACGTCACCAGAACCACACCAACTTTGCCAGTTGAACGGGCATAGCCTTCGGCCATATGGACCGCGCCCTGCTCGTGACGACACAGAATGTGGCGAACAGAATTTTGCTTGAAAATCGCGTCATACATGGGAAGCACGGCACCGCCGGGGTATCCGAATATTATCTCAACACCCTGATCTGCCAGAGCCTTGATCACCATTTCCGCACCGGTCATTCGGTTTCCGGACATATCACTCACGCCTTTCTTATCCATTCGATCTGATCAGGCTCCCCCCAAACCAAATCCAACCCGACAAGTCCTCATCGGGACCGGCGACATAAACGAAACCACCGCCAATTGCCAGAAAACAACCGGATGGCAGCGTCCACGGCGACAAACTGTCGCCGCCTCGTTTCACATGTCGTGCGTTGCCAGGCACAAACGCAACGCAACCATGCCAAAGCGACACGGATCAACAGATGCGCATGAGCAACTTAAGCAAAGATTTATAGACCGTCAACTCAGAAATGATAATATTTTGTCTTGGTTATTGTAATTATATTTCAATATTGGAAAATCGCTGGAATCTTCCCCGCCCTCAAAGGGCAGCTGATGCCGCAGCCACGTCATCTGCCGCTTGGCATAATTGCGGGTCTGTTGGCGGGATTTCGACTTTGCGTCCTCCAATGACATTTCTCCCCGCAAATGTGCTGACAGCGCGGGATAGCCGAGCGCCTTGAATATTGGCAGGTCCGCGCTCAGCTGCTCACGTTCAGCGCGGCTGGCCAGCGCTCTCACCTCGTCCAGAGCGCCCATCTCCAGCATCTGATCAAACCGGCTTTCGCAGTTGGCATATAGATCGTCACGCGCCGGCATGAGAACGACGATCCGAAACGTCAGCCCGGTCGGCGGGACGGGGTCCCGGTGCCAGTCCGACAGCGCGCGCCCCGTCGCTTCAAACACTTCCCAGGCGCGCGACATTCGCTGACTGTCGGTCGCATGCAGCCGGGCCGCAGATTCAGGATCACGCGCGGCGAGTTCCTGATGGAAAGCTTCCGCCCCAATCTGCTTGCGACGTTCGCGTGCGGTATCGCGGACCGCCTTGGGAATTTGAGGAATCTCTGCAATTCCCTCCATGAGCGCGCGCAGATAGAGCCCGGTCCCGCCCACAACAATCGGACGCCGAGCCGCCGCCCGGATATCGGCGATCTCGGCTCGCGCATCACGTGCCCAGTCAGCAGCCGAAGCCATGTCAGAGGCTTGCCGATATCCGTAAAGTCGATGGGGGACGCGGGCCTCATCTTCGACAGATGGGCGTGCCGTCAAGATGCGCAGATCGTCATACACCTGCATTGAATCTGCATTCACAATTGTGCCCGTCAGGGCCTCCGCAACTTCAAGCGCAAGCCCGGACTTGCCGCTGGCAGTGGGACCGGCAATGACAACGACGGGCGCGTCACTCATGGTCCCGGCGTCACGTGCTCAACGGGTAGGACACCAGACCATCGGCCAGCTTGGGCTCGAACCAGGTGGATTTCGGCGGCATCACTTCGTTGGCGTCTGCAACGGCCATAAGGTCCTGAATGCTGGTCGGGAAGAGCGCAAAGGCAACCGCCCAGTCGCCACTATCAACCCGCTCCTGCAACGCACCAAGGCCACGAATGCCACCAACAAAATCAATCCGCTTGTCTGTGCGTGGATCGGCAATGCCGAGCACGGGCTCAAGCAAACGATCCGAGAGCAGCTTCACATCCAGCCTGTCCAGCGGTGCGGCATCTGCTGCGGGCGGTGATTTCGTATCCAGAGCATACCAGGTGCCATCGAGATACATCCCGAATCCGTGCTGCGCGGCCGGACGGGCCTCCCCATCCACGGCCTCGACGTCAAAAACCTCGGTGACCTTAGCCAGAAACGCGTCAGCATCCAGACCGTTCAGGTCTTTCACGACGCGATTGTAGTCGAGAATGCGAAGCTCATTGGCAGGAAAGGCCACGATCAGAAACCGTTCATGCGCCGACCCGGCATCCGCCCTCTCCGCGCGCATTGCAGCAACCCGCGATGCGGCAGCCGAACGATGATGGCCGTCGGCAATATAGAGCACATCAATCGGCGCATAGGCTTCGGCCACCTGCGCGACGGCTGCCGCGTCAGTGACGGCCCAGATGATGTGCCGTACGCCGTCAGGCTGGGTTACGTCATAAGTCGGGGCGTTCGCCGTGACGGTCGCCAAAACGGCCTCCACGGAATCACGGTCTTCATGCACAACAAGTACCGGACCGGTTTGGGCATCGACGGCATCGATTTGCCGAACCCGATCGTCTTCCTTGTCGGGGCGGGTAAACTCATGTTTCCGCACGCGGTTCTCGTCGTATGCGTCAACGGGAGCTGCGGCCACCAGCCCGGTCTGGGTGTGGTCCCCCATGATAATACGATAGACATAGTAGCAAGGCGCACCATCGCGAATCAGCACGCCGGCTTCCGACATCGCCACCAGATTATCGGCACCTTTTTGATAAACGGCTTCACTATAGGGATTGGTGCCGTCCGGCAGATCGATTTCCGGCCGTGACACGTGCAAAAAACTCCAGGGCCGTCCTTCCGCCATGGTCTTCGCTTCGGCGAATGACATCACATCATAGGGCGGCGCTGCGACATCCGCAGCGGATTCGGGTGTGGGGCGCAAACCTGTAAACGGGTGAAGAAGACTTTCTGACATATCGAAGCTCGATCCTGGGTCTGGGAGCGTTACATCCATTCGGATGGCGCCCTCTTCGCACATCCCGGCGGCCCAGAAAAGTGCCGTCCGCCCAAAGAATAACGGCGGCGCCCGAAGACGCCGCCGTCACGCTGCGAACAGCGTTGCCAAATCCACCCGAAGGCTAGGACTTGCTGATGCGAACCGCGACGAAACGACGGTCACCATTGCGGTTGATCTTCAGCAGTACCGAGCTGCGATCCGCGTCACGTGCTTCTCGGATCTTCTCGGCAATCTCACCCGGGCTGCTGACCTCTTCCTGGCTAACTTCAACGATAACGTCACCCGGACGCAGGCTTTTCTCAGCTGCAGCACTGTCGGGCTCAACGCCCGTAATCACAACACCCCTGAGGTCTTCGGGAAGTGCAAACTGCTTGCGCATGTCGTCGGTAATACTGGTGACCGAGACGCCGAGGTCGTCAATGGTTGCTTCTTCAGGCTCAACGGCATCACCGCGCGGACCCGTCGATGCCAACACCGGCACTTCTTCATCGAGTTCACCGATCATCACCGAAACCGACTGCTCACGCTCGTCGCGCCAAACCTTGACCGGAACACTCTTCCCGATATCGGTTTCCGCAACGATCCGCGGCAATTCACGCATGCTGTCGACAGATTTTCCGTCGAAAGACAGGACCACATCACCGGCTTTGATGCCGCCCTCTTCAGCCGGACCATCTGCAGTTACAGAAGACACAAGCGCACCACGCGCCTTGTCGAGACCAATGCTTTCGGCGATCTCGTCGGTCACAGTCTGAATTCGAACACCAAGCCAGCCACGACGCGTCTGGCCGAACTCCTGAAGCTGGGCAATCACGCGTGACACAATCGTGGATGGCACCGCAAACCCAACGCCAACACTACCGCCGGTCGGCGAGAAAATTGCCGTATTCACACCAATGACCTCGCCATCCATGTTGAACATCGGACCACCCGAGTTGCCGCGATTGATTGAGGCATCGGTCTGCAGGAAGCTGTCATAGGGTCCCTGATTGATGTCGCGCTGACGGGCGGAAATAATACCGGCTGTTACCGTACCACCCAGTCCGAACGGGTTTCCGATAGCAACAACCCAGTCACCGACACGCGACTTGGTGGAATCACCCCATGGAACAGCGGGGAGGTCCCGGTCTGCATCAATGCGCAGCAGGGCCAGATCCGTCTTGGGGTCCCGGCCCACAAGCGTGGCAACATGCTGGGAGTCATCAGACAATGTGACGGTGATCTCATCCGCCCCTTCGATCACATGGTTGTTCGTAACCACGAGCCCGTCAGAGCTGATGATGAAACCCGAACCCAGCGAGGTCGCACGTCGCGGCGCATTCTGGTTTCGATTGAAAAACTCGCGGAACGAGTCGCCAAATGGCGAACCTTCAGGAAGCTGAGGGGCCTGCGGACCACGATCCTCTCGCACGACTTGCGTGCTTGAGATGTTCACGACCGAAGGCAAGAGCTTGTCTGCCAGATCGGCAAAGGAGTCCGGTGCCGACTTGGCTGCAGCTGGCAACGCGCCGAGCACCATGGTGAGCGCAAACAGCAGACCAAGGAGGAAGGCCGCCGTCGTATTCAGGCGGCTTGCGGTCCAGCCTGTCAGCGCGACTGATTGATTGGTTCGATTTGAATTCATGTTTTCGTCTCTCCCGTTCCGGGCGTTTGTCCTGCGGAGGTGTTTGCTTTGAAAGCTCTTCCAAAAATATGAGAGGTCGAGTTTTTCAGTTCAAGGGAACCTCACCAGGCTGTTTGGCGAGATGGGACAATAAATTGCCGCCAACCAGAGATATGGGGGGCAATCATGGTCGCAATGGGGCGCGCGCCCGGCAGCTTTTGGGCAGCACGCACCCATGCAATGACAATTGTGTGAACGAATGGATGGAAAACACGCTCAAAACGTCTTCACCGCCCATAACAGGGCAAAACCAACAACGGCTGCGATGAGGCCTCCTGTGCGCAGGGCCGAGGCTGGAACCTCAACCATGCGCAGCAGGAGTTTCTTCATGGCTTCAGGAGCAATCGCATAGACCAGACCCTCAACAATCAGGATCAGGCCAAACCCAATCAGCGCAAAACTTAACCAAAGACCAAGTTGAGCGCCCATGGATTCTCCCTATTGCGTGGGCTGACGATCGGTTACCCGATCACGGCCACCTTCGAGATTTCCAAAATACTTGAAGAAATCACTGTCGGGAGAAAGCAACATTGTTGTCCCTTCCCGAGCGAAGGTTTCCTTATAGGCCTCAAGCGAACGGAAGAACTCAAAGAAGTCCGGATCCTTTCCGTAGGATTCGCCGAGGATATCGTTCCGTGTGGCATCGCCCTCACCTTTAAGAACCTGTGCCTCACGTTGGGCTTCAGCAACGATCACCACCTGCTGGCGATCAGCCTCGGCCCGAATACGACGGGCATTCTCATCACCTTCAGCACGAAGCAGATTGGCCTGCCGCTGACGTTCGGTCACCATCCGCTCGTACACGGTCTTGGAGACAGCCTCAGGAAGTTCCGTACGACCGATCCGGATATCGACAACATCAATTCCAAAACCCTGCGTATTCGCCGCAACGTTGTCACGGATGGCCTCCATGATGCCATTGCGCTGTTCGGACAAAACGTCTTCCAGGCTTCGCTTGGCAACAACCTCCTTGACCGTTGAAGTCAGGATGTTTCCGAAGCGGTTCCGGAAAATTCCCTCGTCATTCACGGTTTGGAAGAACTGCAACGGATCGGTGATCCGGTAGCGCGCAAACGCATCCACAAAGATACGTTTTTGATCGTTGAGCAGCATTTCTTCCGCCGCCGGGTCAACGCTCAGGACTCGATTGTCGTAGGCCTTGATATTCTGGATCAGAGGCAGTTTGAAATGCAGTCCAGGCTCCTGAATGGTTCGCTTGTGCTCACCAAACTGCAGAACCAGAACCTGTTCCGTCTCACGCACCGTGAACAGGGATGAACTCAGCAAAATCCCAATCACAACGATCAGGCCACCGAGTATGGCTAATTTTGCGCGGCTCATTGTGCTGCTCCCGAACCTGAACGGTTCCCTCTGAGTTCATTGAGTGGCAGATACGGCACGACGCCCTGTCCGCCTTCGGCATTGCTGTCGATAATAATCTTGTCCGCCTTCTCGAGCACATCTCGCAGGGTTTCAATATAGAGGCGACGACGGGTCACCTCCGGTGCGGCTTTGAAGGATTTATAAATCTGGTCAAAGCGTGATGCTTCACCTTGCCCCTCCTTGATCACCCGGTCGCGATAAGCCGTCGCTTCCTGAATGATGCCCGCAGCTTCACCGCGTGCCTTCGGAACAATCTGGTTCCGATAGGATTCCGCCTCGTTCTGTCGGCGCTCCTTATCCTGACGGGCGCGCTGCACATCATTAAAGGAGTCGATAACAGGTGCCGGCGCTTCGGCTTTCTGAAGCTGGACACGCTCAATGGCGATACCCGCTCCATATTCATTCAGAATTCCCTGAAGCAGAGTTTGGGTTTCATCCTGAACGCCTTCACGTGCCGAGGTCAGCAGATCATCAAGAGCTGTTTGACCGACAATTTCGCGCATTGCGCTTTCTGCTGCGGCTTTCACCGTTTCTTCGGGATCGCGAATGTTGAACAGATATTCACCGGCATTGGAGATGCGCCACTGCACCGTGAAATCGATGTCGGCGATATTCTGATCACTCGTGAGCATCAGAGACTCATTGAGTACATCACGCACCGGTCCCCCACGTCCGCCGAGGTCAGTGTCATCACGGAACCCGATATTCATCCGGTTGATCTGCGTCACCCCTGGGGTCAGCACTTCACCAATCGGGGATGGCGGCCACCAACGCAGGCCAGGATCGGTCACATTACCGCTCCAATCACCAAACAGCAGCGGAACGCCACGTTGAGTTTCCTGAACACGGTAGAAACCGCTAAGCAGCCAAAGTCCGATCAGAATTGCAAGGATCAGGATAATCGCAGTCGGGCTTCTGAACCCTCCCGGAATAATGTTTCTGACCCTGTCCTGGCTGCGACGCAGCATTTCTTCGATGTTGGGTTGCTGACCGCCACCAAGGCCGCCACCGCCGCCGCCGCCTGTCGGGCGCTGACCGCCCCATGGGCCGCCGCCGCCACCGCCGCTGCCACCCCATGGACCGCCACCGCCGCCCCCTTGACTGTTCCAAGGCATACCCGAATTCCTAACCTGTTGTCTGACACGCTTTCGGCACGAATACCCTCACTGGAGCGAACCGAAGCCATGCCGGGTTTATAAATCGATCTGCGAGGCTTATATCACAACATGTTGTGAGGTGTGATTCTGCCCTGACGACCGTTCCACACGATATTGTCCGTCTTACCGGAGTTTTCAAGCATGTCCGCGCTCTCACAGGAAGATATTCACAACGCGTTGCGTACCGTCATGGACCCTGTCAGCGGAAAGGACCTCGTTTCTGGCGGCCAGATTACCGGATTGGTGATCAAAGATCGCAATGTCGGCTTCGCCATCGAGATTGACCCGGCAGACGCTGAGCGGATGGAGCCACTTCGGAAAGCCGCCGAACGTGCGGTGATGGGCCTGCAAGGGGTCTCATCTGTTTCTGCTGTCCTGACAGCGCACAACAGAGCCCCCGAACAGCCGCGTCCCAATACAGCCCCCCGGAATTCTGCGCCTGCCGAACCGAAAGCGGAATTGTTGCCCGACGTCGGCGCGATCGTTGCCGTCGCCAGCGGCAAAGGTGGGGTGGGGAAATCAACAACGGCGGTCAATCTCGCCGTCGCGCTCGCCGCGCTTGGAAAGAAGGTCGGTATTCTAGATGCCGATGTCTATGGCCCCTCGCTGCCGCGCATGTTCGGCATCACCGACAAACCAACCCCGCTACCCGACAAACGGATTGCGCCGCTTGAGGCTTTTGGCGTGAAAGTTATGTCGATGGGATTCATGGTGGCCGAGGATACGGCCATGATCTGGCGCGGCCCGATGGTCATGGGTGCGCTCGAGCAGATGATGCGCGAAGTCGATTGGGGACCGCTCGACGTCCTGGTTGTGGATATGCCGCCGGGTACGGGCGATGCACAGTTGACCATGGCACAACGCGTGCCGCTCGCCGGGGCCGTGATTGTTTCCACGCCCCAAGACATTGCTCTGATTGATGCACGCAAAGGCCTGAACATGTTCGAAAAGGTCAACGTTCCGGTGCTCGGCATCATTGAAAACATGAGCAGCTTCGTCTGTCCCAAATGCGGCGAACGCACCGATATCTTCGGTCACGGCGGCGCACGGGCAGAAGCAGAAAGGCTCGGCTGCGACTTCCTGGGTGAAATCCCGCTCGACGTTGCTATTCGCATCACGTCGGATTCGGGCCAGCCCATCACGGCATCCGAACCCGACGGTCCACACGCAAAAGCCTATCGCGCCGTGGCCGAGGCCGTTCTTGCCAAGGTTGCAAAAGGCGCAACCGCCGCAGCACCGAAGATCGTGATGGAGTAGAAGACCAGATATGTTCACAGCAGCGCGACCAGCAATCGCGCTTAGTTGATCAAACTTTCGTCGCCCATCCATTGTTTCCGTTCAGTATCGCCCCCACTTGTGTTGTGGACGCGGGATTAGTGTTTACCCGCATCGAGAGACGCTGGGCCGGTCAAGGCAGTGCCCCGCAAGTTGCCGACCCGCTTTGCCCCCCAAAAGGTCGACGACGGATGCCTTCTGGTCCGGCGCCTCTCCCTCCTCCTTACAACCAACTTTCCGCAACCATGAAGAGTTCTTCCGTTCCGATGGAATGTTCGGCACGCGAGCGTGTTTACCTCTTAACTGCATCTTCAACTGTGGAGTTTTTAAATGCGTCCATTCATTCAAGCCGCCACATTCCTGTTTGCTGTGTTCGTGCTGATCTCGCCGGCGCACGCCGTGGATCCGGTCTTCCATGTCGATGGCAAGGCGATCCGCGGGTACGACCCGGTCGCCTATTTCACTCAGGAGAAACCCGTCGAAGGAGTACCGGCTCACAGCATTGAATACAATGGCGCGACCTGGCAGTTCGCGTCTGCGGAGAACCGCAAATTGTTTGCTGCCAACCCCGAGAAATATGCGCCCGCCTATGGCGGATACTGCGCCTTTGCCGTTGCCAACAACTATACAGCGTCCATTGACCCCGACGCCTGGACCATCCGCGACGGGAAGCTCTATCTGAACTATTCAAAAATTGTCCGGGCCCGCTGGGCGCTCGACAAAAGCGGAAATATAACGGCTGCAGATCAGAACTGGCCGGGCCTGCGCGACGGCAGCTAGACCAAAATCAGGTCTCAATTCGCTCGAGGGTCACGAAGCTGAAGCCGGGTAAATCCCCTTCCGCTTCGTGGTCCTCACGCGCAACTTCACGCCAGTCACGCGCGGCAAATGCAGGCAGATGTATATCCCCTGCGGGTGATGCATGAACTTCCGTCAGATAAACGCGCGCCGCCCGCGATAGCGCTTCGGCGTAAATTTGTGCACCACCAATAATCATCACTTCGGATGCATCACCGGCCGCCGTGATAGCCGCCTCCAGCCCGACGACGACGGTCGCGCCCGGGGCAGAAAAATCCTTGTCTCGCGTTACCACAATATTGTCGCGCCCCGGCAAAGGTCGTCCGATGGACTGCCATGTCTTGCGCCCCATCACGATGGGTTTGCCCATCGTGGTTTCCTTGAAAAATTTAAGGTCCGCCGGGATTCGCCATGGCAAATCACCATTGCGGCCGATCACACCATTCTCTGCGACGGCAACGATCAGGGAAATTATCACCGGATCAGACCGCGACCTTGGCCGGGATATGCGGGTGGAAACGATATCCGTCGAGATTGAAATCCTCATAAGTGAACGCAAACAGATCGCTCACATCGCGATTGAGAGTCATTTGTGGCAACGCGTATGGCACGCGCGCAAGCTGTTCGTCGGCCTGCTCGAGATGATTCAAATAGAGATGCGCATCACCAAATGTGTGGATGAACTCCCCAGCCTCGAGACCCGCAACCTGCGCAATCATCATCGTCAGCAGCGCATAGGAGGCAATATTGAAGGGCACGCCCAAAAAGATGTCCGCGCTGCGCTGATAAAGCTGACAGGAGAGCTTTCCGTCAGCAACGTAGAACTGGAAAAGGCAATGACACGGCGGCAGCGCCATGCTGTCCACGTCCGCCACATTCCACGCGCTGACGATCAGACGACGCGAATCCGGACGGTTTTTAATCTGGTCGAGCAAATTGGCAATCTGATCGATTTTCTGGCCAACCGGGGTCGGCCAGGAGCGCCACTGGTGTCCATAGACAGGCCCCAGATCCCCGTCCTCATCAGCCCATTCATTCCAGATCGAGACACCATTCTCATTCAGATACGCGATGTTGGTATCGCCCTGCAGAAACCACAACAATTCATGGATCACGGATTTGGTGTGAATCTTCTTGGTCGTGACAAGCGGAAAGCCGTCCGAGAGGTCAAAACGCATCTGATGGCCGAATACCGACAATGTGCCTGTACCGGTCCGGTCAGTGCGTTTGTGCCCGTTCTCGCGAACATGACGCATCAGGTCGAGATATTGCTGCATGGCGCGTCCGGCGCTTTCCCATCATTTCAACAGGCTCACAAACTAGTCGGCAAAGCTTGAGTCGCAGAGACGATTCTTCCTGTGGAAAGAACAGCGAACGGGGATAACCCGCACACCACCTTTCACAAAGGCCCTTGGGACCCTATATTCAGGGTGTCGGGCTTGCCCGACTATGACGATAAACGTTTATCGCAATAAACGTTCGGACCCGGGGGCAGTACCCGGCGCCTCCACCATTTCCCGGTTTCCTGGCTTTCGCCAGACCGTTATGGGGGCGAAACAGGATCGACGGGCGCGTAAAGGGTTAACTTTCGTTCGGCATGGTACCACCGATATCGGGCCATATTCATAGGTGCCAACGACAATGTTGAAACCTTCGCTGTTGCTGCTTAATAAGCAGAAATAAGCGCGGTTCGGGGGGCACCGGGCAACAGAAGCCCCCCACTTAAATCAAACTGCAGCCCTTGCTGCGCCCGATAGGATTTTCACGAATCGCCTGCCTGCTCGAAACTGTACCCAGATTTTTCAAGTAGCCCCGTTGACCCACGCGCCCGAGCGCGCTTCGATCGCGATGCCATGACCGATGATTTGATGAGATACGACCAGATGGTCGAAGAAGCCCTGCGCGGTGTCGTCCGCAAGGCATTGCAGCATGCCCTTGATGAGGGCCTGCCAGGCGAACACCACTACTATCTGACATTCCGCACCAAATCGCCGGGCGTGTCGATCCCTGATTATCTTCACGATCAGTATCCCGAGGAAATGACGATTGTCCTCCAACACCAGTTCTGGGACCTGACGATCGAGGACGAGCAATTCACGGTAACGCTGAGCTTCAAAAACCGGCCGGCCGAACTTGTCATTCCGTTCGATGCACTTTCGGCATTTGTAGATCCGTCAGTGAAATTTGGTCTGCAGTTCACCGTTGAAGGCGACGGAAAGATCAGTGTACCGACCATCCGTCCGGAAGGTGAACTCGTGCCCGTACCCGAACCCGCGGACATTGAAGCCAGTGAAGATACGGCGAATGAAGATGGAGAGACCGACGGCGCCGAAGTCGTCAGCCTTGACCAGTTCCGCAAGAAATAGGCTTGCCCGTCACTGATGGTGTCGGAAAACGAATTTCCCGAACACGTTCTTGACCTGTTGGCTCAGGTCGGTGCGCCATTCGATACAACAGCGCGCCTGCGCCGCATGTTCGGTGGGCATGGCATTTTCTGTGATGGCGTAATGTTTGCGCTGATTGCTGACGACGTTCTGTTCCTGAAAGTCGATGCTGACACCAAACAAGAGTTCCTTGCTGCGGGTTCCGAGCCGTTCATATACGAACGAAAGGGCGGCAAGCTGATTGAGATGTCCTATGTCACGGTCCCTGATGACGCCGCCGAGAATGTTGATGAACTTCGTCCATGGGCCCATATGGCACTTGCCGCAGCCAATCGTGCCAAGGCAAACAAGCCCGCAAAAAAGCGCTAGGGCCTGCCAGCAACGGGAGGTTCGCAAGCGGAATGACATCTTTGAACGGATAGGCCTTTACCTATGCGCAGCGGCAGGGATAATGCGCGCCGAAACTGGAGAGTGTGATGACAGACAATACCCGTATTGAATCCGACACGATGGGCGAGGTCGCCGTACCGGCCGACAAGTACTGGGGTGCACAGACCCAGCGCAGCATTGAGAATTTCCCGATCGGCAATGACCGCATGCCGACCGCGCTGGTGCGTGCGTTGGGCATTCAGAAGCAGGCCGCAGCGAAAGCCAATCTTGCGCTTGGGCAGCTTGAGGCAGAAGTCGCCAATGCGATTGTCGCCGCCGCCCAGGAAGTGATCGACGGCAAGTTTGATGACAATTTTCCCTTGGTGGTTTGGCAAACAGGTTCGGGCACACAGTCGAACATGAACGCCAACGAAGTGATCGCGAACCGCGCCAACGAGATTCTCGGGGGAAAGCCCGGTGACAAGTCGCCCGTTCACCCGAATGATCACGTCAACCGCAGTCAGTCCTCGAATGACACTTTTCCGGCCGCCATGCACATCGCCGCCGCGCTGGAGTTCGAAAACCGCCTGATCCCCTCGCTCAATCACCTCAAAGATGCGCTGGAAGCCAAGTCGAAGGAATTCTCCGATATCATCAAGATCGGACGCACTCACACCCAGGACGCCACGCCACTGACCTTGGGTCAGGAGTTTTCAGGCTATGCGGCCCAGATGGGTGGTGTGATCGCAGGGGTCGAGCGTGCCATGCCGGACCTGCTGCAGCTGGCCCAGGGCGGAACGGCTGTCGGCACCGGGCTGAACACACCCAAGGGATTTGCCGAGCAGTTTGCCAAAGAAGTTGCAGACATCACCGGCAAGCCTTTTGAAACCATGCCCAACAAGTTCGCCGGACTGGCTGCCCATGACGCGATGGTCGCAGCCTCCGGTGCGCTGAATGTCGGCGCGGTTGCCGCCATGAAGATTGCCAACGATGTGCGCTTTCTCGGTTCGGGTCCACGCAGCGGCATCGGTGAGCTGAATCTGCCCGCCAACGAGCCGGGCTCTTCGATCATGCCGGGCAAGGTCAACCCGACCCAGTGTGAAGCCCTGACCATGGTCGCTGCCGAAGTCATGGGCAACAACATGGCCGTAACCGTTGCTGGCAGTAACGGTCATTTCGAGCTGAACGTCTTCAAGCCGGTCATTATTTTCAACGTGCTGCGATCAGCTGGATTGCTTGGTGATGCCTGCCGCAGTTTCACCGATCGCTGTGTCGACGGGATCGAAGCAAATCGCGAACGAATCGGTGAATTGATGGCCCAGTCTTTGATGCTGGTGACCGCGCTGAACCCGCATATTGGCTATGACAACGCCGCAAAGGTCGCAAAAAAGGCATTTGCAGACGGGAGTACCCTAAAAGAGGCCGCAATGGACTTGGGGCTACTCACCAGTGAGCAGTATGATGAGTGGGTCAAACCGGAGAACATGATCGAGCCTGCATGATGCAAAACATCATTGAGACCCTGCCCCACCAATCGGCGAATAAGAAACGTTCGGTCGTTGTTGCGGGGCATCGTACGAGCGTCTCACTCGAGAATGTATTCTGGGACCACCTGCGTATGATGGCGAAGGCACGCCGCGTTTCTATCAACGAACTGGTGACGGAAATCGATCAGTCTCGCGACGGAAGTCTGTCGAGCGCGATCCGCGTCTTCATCCTCAATGATCTTCGCAAATAGCCCCTAATCCTATCGCCGCTTGATCAAACCCTCGAGCAGATTCTTGAACTGATCGACAGGTTCCTGACTCTGTGGCTGAGCTGAACCGGAATCGGTTGCGGGCTGCTCCTGACTGCCACCGGGCAGAAACTTGCGAAGCGCGGTGCCAACGGCCTTGCCGGCGATGTACTCATTGATCTGATTGACGTTTACAAGGCGCGTGTTTGGCGCCTCCAGCGGTCCCTTTTGTTCCACAACCACGCCCGGAAATTTGGGGTGTGCCGGGAAGGCGGCCTTGGCCTGAATATCCACCAGCCATTTCGGAAGGTTCGTATTTCCCGAGAATGTCACTGCGGCACATTCGGGATTCAGTTGTTGTTGGGGCAGCGTTGCAATGCCGTCAGCAATGTCGAAGCGCCCGTCGAAACTGGCGATCTTGGTCTGACCACCCTGGGCCGCTGTTGCCAGCCCCAGAAAACCCTCAAGACCATTGAGGTTGCCCAGCTGATCGCTGATCCGGCAAACATCCACACCATCGACCACCGCATTGGTGAACTGGCCGGCCCCTTTGCCACCAAGATTTGAGATCATTTCAAACTCACTGCGGCCACGGGAAGACACGTTCAGATCAGCTCCCAGCGTGCCCGAAACGAGGTTCACATTCGACACAGGGAACAGCAGTTCGAGAGCAGACATCACCCCCTTGTCACCACCCCCTTTGGAACCACCGAGGAACTTCGCAGCATCCGCGCCCTTCACATCGAGCACATAGGACATAGTCGGGACATCACGATCAGCAACTTGTGCCGTCATGGCGAAGGTGCCGCCAAATGCCTGACCGGAAAGCTGGTTCAGGTCGAGCACGCCGTCCTTGACGACCAATGCCAGTTGCGGCTGGTCAACACGAATATTGGTGTAGGTAATCGCAGGCGCGGACAGCTTGACTGACGCGTCAGCGGTTTGCAGCGCAGAAAGGTCCAGACGCTCGCTTGACCATCGTGCCGCGCCGCTTGCGGGAGACCCGCCACCCGAAGACGCACCTGCGCGCCCTGAACTTCCGCCCGCGGCGCCTTTGTTCGACGGCACAGGCAGGAACCAGTCGACAATGATTTCACTGGTCTCGAGCTCCGCTGTCAGATCGGGCCGGACCCCGCCCAATGCCAAACGTGCATTGCCCGCGTAGCTGACAGGTCCCGCACGGCCTTCAAGCTTCGGCAACGAAACCAGATTGGGTTGCATGTCGAGATTGGTCTTGAGCGCAAAAGGTCCGGCATCCGCCAGAGCGGGCTTGTAGTCATTCGAGAATGTCCGCACGAAGGCGACCATATCGGGATGACTGATATCGAGCGCCATGGCACCGGTTGGCTTGCCCGACGACAGATCATTGAGTTTTCCATCAAGCAATATCTTGCCAGGGCCAACACCAATATTGGCATTCAGGTTTGTCGCGTTCAGATCTCCATTGGCGGTGACAACTGCAGCGAGCGCACCGGTTTTGACGCCCTTCGCGGCCGCGTTTCCTGCCAATCGCCCGAAGAAAGCCGACGCGTCCGCATGCTTGAGGTCGAGCCGCATGTCATAGCGCGGGGGAATCGCAAGAGCGGCAACAGTGCCCGCCGCTTTCAGATTGGCACCGAGTGCCTGCAATGTAGCATCGACAGCAAGGTTCTGGAGATCGCCCTTGAAGGTTCCGTTGAGTTTGCCGGGCCCGATCGGAGCCGGGGTGGAGACATTCGCCAGAGCCAGCAGCCGGTCTGCATTTGGCGCATCGACACTGATCGTGAGGTCGGCGGCTGGTGAACCGGTGAGACCGGTGATCTCACCTTTCGCGGACACTTTCGCGCCCTCAAGATTGGCCACAGAGGCATCGCGCACTTCAAGTTTGCCGCCTTGGAGCGTGCTATCGAGGTTGACCCCACGAATGTTCTGCTCGCGGTAGACAAGTTCCCCAACTTTCAATTGCAGGATGGCATCAAACGCGTTGAGCGCAGAAAGACCGCCAGCTGCCTTATCTTCGCTCTGTTCACGGGGCGCTTCGGCGCTTGCTGTCCCGCCGGAACCCGAAGACACAGGCGCATCCGCCTCGACCGGCAGATACGCGTCCACATTCAGCTTGTCGAGTGACAACCCAACACCAAAACCCGGGCGCTCACGAAGCGCGATGGCAACCCCACCGCGCAGACGTGAAACATCCACACTCACATCGATATCGGTGAGCGTGACGTTCTCAGGCGTTGCCACGACAGAGACAGAACCCGCCATCTTGCGCAGACGTTCGGCGGGCACGGCATCAACATCGGCACCGGCCCACTTGATCAGGGACCGAAGATTGTCCGACGACAGTTCGGCCTGACCATTGAATTCTGGTCCGCCTTCATTGCTGGACACCAAACCAACGAGCGAGGCGGAAGAACCGCCGGGCAGCTGGGCAGAGGCCCGAGAGATATTCACCACACCTTCGGCGAGTTCAGCATTCAGAATGACCTGCCGGATCACCCCATCCCGATAGACCAGTGCGTCGATCTTTGTTTCGATACTCGCTGACAACACGGTCGGAATGGAAAATCCGCCCGATCCGGATTTTGACGTCGACTTTTCTGTCGTGCCGGACTTGGAATCCGCAATACCTGGCTCATTGGTGGATTGAGATGTTGAGGTCTCCGACAACAGACGATCGAGATCGAGCTGCGACATGTTGATGACAACATTGGCGGTCGGACTCTCGCCCAATGCGACATCAATCGCTCCGGTCGCAGAATCCGCACCCAGCCGCAAAGCCAAATCACTGACCGTGACCGCTTCCTGACTGGCCGTTACCGTACCGTCGATCTCCAGCGCCTTGCCGCTCAATGCCGATGGCGCTGTTGATCCGGAAACACTGGCGATCATCTTTGAGAGATCATCGGCGCGAACCTCAACCTGACCGGATACCCGCGGTGTGCCCGTCGCCCCCGACAAAACGCCCGAATAGTTGATTTTCGCGCCTGCGGTGGTGATGCGCAGATTGACCGGTGTCGCCTTGTCCTCAACCAGTTCACCCACACCAGCGGTCAAGTCGACATCGAAGCCACGCGCCATAAGCGACCCTTCCGCGCGGAAAGGTCCGGTCAGGCTGCCCGCACCGAGCGAGACATCAATGTCTTCAATGCGCTCGACCTGGTCGGGTGTCTTGTAGGTCAGCGTGCCATCCACGATGACCACATCATCAAACCGAATCGGCGGGGTTTTCGCCGAAGCACCATCCTCGGATGCACCATCAGAACCCGCCGCCGTGCCCGCGGTCTCTGACGGGGGTGCAAACGTCCAGTTGTTCGAGCCATCAGCATATTGCTCGAGCAGGATATCCGGCCTGCGCAGAACAATGCGGTTCACCTGCACATTGCCGGTCAGCAACGGGAACAGCGCCACCTCAACGGTTGCCCCGTCCAGTTGCACCATGGGCGTCTCACCACCCTGCTCCGCATTCGAGAGCGAGACATCACCCACAGACACGCCGGGTTTGGGGAGCACACGAAAGCTGAGCTTGCCATTGATCGAAAGGGTCCGACCGGTGGCCTTGCGAACCTCCGCCGCTATATCGGTCTTGATTGAATCCGTGGGCACAAAAAGCGGCCCCGCAAATGCCACCCCCACCAAGACAACAACGAGAACACCGAGGCCAATCAGTAACTTTCGCACGTGCGTATCACTCCAGGTGAATTTTGCGTTTCGCTACACAGGAAACGCATCGAACCCGCTATGGATCCATAGTCCAGAAACCAAGGACGTGGCAGCTTATCAACTTCCACGACCACAAACCGCCCATTCAGGCATTTAGACGCAAACTTCTTGTCAAAGATGTGACGACGCGCACAGTTGGGCGAATAACAATTACGTGGCAGCCTGTGTTTATGAATAGTCATTTCTACGCCAGATTGCCCGCGATTCTTGCAGCACTTCTTCTTCTGACAGTCGTTCCGGCAAATGCCCAGTCTCCCCAGCCCGAAGATTCAACCGGTCGCGGGGAACACAAACTGGTTCAGGCAGACCGGCAAATGGTCGCTGCGGCACATCCTGACGCCGTGGCCGCCGGGCTGGATATGTTGCGTAAAGGCGGCAGCGCAGCCGACGCCGCCATCGCCGTCCAGCTGGTTCTCAATCTTGTCGAACCCCAAAGTTCAGGAATCGGCGGCGGCGCCTTCCTGCTTTTTCATGACCAGCGCACCCGAAAAACCATCGCCTATGACGGCCGTGAAACCGCGCCAGCCAAGACCCGTGCAGATCACTTTCTGAACGCGGACGGCACCCCCATATCGTTTGCAGATGCGGTTGTCGGAGGCCGGTCCGTCGGCACACCGGGCACGGTCGCGCTGCTGGCCGAAGTCCATGCCCGGCATGGCAAACTGCCCTGGGCCGACCTATTCGAGCCAGCCATTCAACTCGCAAAGGAAGGCTTCATCGTCGGACCTCGCCTTGCCGCAATGCTTGCTGGTCCAAGGGCCGAACGGATCAAAACCTTCACCACCACACGCGCATATTTCTTCCCGAATGGAACGCCGCTGAGTGCGGGCATGCGTAAGACCAATCCGGCCTTTGCCAGGACCCTGAGTCAGATCGCCCTGCAAGGTCCCGCTGCATTCTATGACGGCCCCATTGCGGCCGCGATCATCGCAGCAGTGCAGAAGGCACCGATCAACCCAGGCGTCCTGTCGCTGCAAGATCTCTTGAACTATCGCGTGATCGCACGCACACCGGTTTGCCACCCGTATCGCGTCTTCGAAGTCTGCGGCATGGGACCGCCCTCCTCGGGAGGTGTGGCTGTGGGACAAATCCTCGGTATTCTCTCACATTTCGACCTGCCCGGCATGGGCCCGGACAGCGTTCAAAGCTGGCACCTTCTCAACGAAGCCTCCAAACTCGCTTTCGCAGACCGCAACCAGTACATGGCGGATTCTGATTTCGTCGATGTCCCCACAGCCGGCCTTCTCGAACCCGGCTACCTCGCGACCCGCGCTGGTTTCATCCGCACCGAAACTTCGATCATTCCCCCGGTGGTTCCCGGGCGACCAAGAGGCGTCCCGGCAAAACTGCCAGGCGCAGACACGCAGACAGGTCGGCCGGGCACCAGTCACATTTCAATCGTGGATGCGGACGGGAATGCGGTTTCGATGACCACCACCATCGAAGGTGCGTTTGGATCCCAGATCATGGTCGGCGGTTTCCTGCTGAACAACGAATTGACGGATTTCTCGTTTCGTCCGACGCAGGACGGACACCCTGTGGCCAACCGGCTTGAGCCGGGCAAGCGCCCGCGCAGCTCCATGGCGCCAACCATCGTGTTTGATAAGTCTGGCGAATTGCGCCTTGTCCTTGGTTCACCCGGGGGAAGCCGCATCATCGGCTATGTCGCAAAGACGCTTGTGGCCGTTCTGGATTGGAACCTCGATATCCAGACCGCCATCGATATGGGCCACCTGGTCAACCGTAACCGCTTTACCGACATCGAACTCGGGACGCCTGCGGCCCGACTGCAAGCCCCGTTGGAGGCCCTCGGCAATCGCGTCAAACTTCGCGACCTGAACAGCGGACTGCACGGTATCGAAGTGATGGATGGAAAATTGCGCGGCGGCGCCGACCCACGGCGCGAGGGCGTGGCACAGGGCGACTAGATTTTCGAAACCCCCACCCGGGTCAGAAAATTCGAACTGAGAAATGCCAGCACCGAGGCAACGAGCATCACAACTGCCATCGGGATTGGTGTGTCGTCCTGCACCACACCAGCCAACTGGGCGAAACCGGCACCAATCAGCATTTGCAGGAATGCCAGCAAACCTGAGGCCGTCCCTGCAAATTGTGGAGAGATGCTAATCGCACCGGCCTGCGCGTTCGGCATCGCCAGACCGTTGGCCATGGCCATGGCGGCGCCCGGCAGAAATATCGTCCAGGGCGACCAGATTCCTGCCAGCACAAACCCCAGCATCACCGCACCGAACACAACGGCGAGTGCGCTGCCGATCCGCATCATCCGGTCGAGGCCCACCCGCTCGCCAAATTTCCCGGTCAGAAAGGTTCCCATCATGAACCCGGCCGATATCAGAACAAAGAACAGGCCGAACTCGGTCGGGGGCCGTTCGAGGACGTTTGCCATCACAAACGGGGCGGCGCCCAGAAATGCCATGAACATACCCATCCCGAAGCCGACCTGCCCGGCGTAGCCTAAGAATGCAGGCACGCGTAACAGAATCAAAAATCCACCGAACATGCCGCGCAAGGTCTGAACATCCGCGCCCGGCGGTAAGGTCTCAGGCACTCTTGGCAGGGCGAAAGCAAGCACCAGTGCCCCGATGATGCCAGCAAAGATAAAGATGGCACGCCAGTCGAAAGCTTCATTGAGCAGGCCGCCAATCAGGGGGGCAATCATGGGCGCCACCACCAGCGCGGTGATCATGTAAGCCATCAGGCGTGCGGCCGTTTCGCGATCATAAAGGTCACGAATGATCGCCCGGCTCAGCACCATGCCAGCCGCACCGCCGACCGCCTGAACAATCCGGCCCAGAATGACGATCTCGATGGTCGGCGCGAGCGCCGCAATCGCACTGCCGATTACAAAAATGACCAACCCGATCACGAGCACCGGACGCCGCCCATAGCGGTCGGATGCAGGGCCATAGACGAGGGTCGAGAAGGCAATCGTGAACAGCGCGAGTGACAACACATATTGCACGGTTGCAGCAGGGACCTCGAAGGCCACCTGCATGACCGGCAACACCGGCAGAATGATCTGCATGGATAGCGGCCCCAGCGCGGTAATGACCGCGAGGACAGCTATGAACGCGCGCGTGTTGACCGGCGGCGTGGGCATTGACCTATTCCGTCGCCTGACCGAATCCGCCGCCGCCTGGCGTTTCGATGACAAAGGTATCGCCGGGCTGCGCGTGCGTGCGGTCCGTGCCGCTCATCTCGACACGTGACCCGTCGGCACGCTCCAGCCAGTTGCGACCCGGGGCGGCATCTTCGCCACCGTTCAAACCATAGGGTGGGATGGTCCGGTGATTGGCGAGGATCATCACATCCATGTCTTCGAGGAACCGGACTCTTCTACGCACACCATCACCGCCGCGATGTTTGCCGGCACCACCCGAATCCTTTCGTATCTCGAAGCTTTCGAGCAGGACCGGGAACCGCCACTCCAGAATTTCCGGATCTGTCAGACGCGAGTTGGTCATGTGGGTGTGGACAGCCGAGGTGCCATCGAAATCTGGCCCCGCACCCGCGCCGCCACAGATGGTTTCGTAATACTGGTGACGTTCATTGCCGAAGGTGAAATTGTTCATGGTGCCCTGCGCGGCAGCCATCACCCCCAGCGCCCCATAGAGGCTGTCCGTGATCGCCTGACTGGTCTCCACGTTCCCGGCCACCACGGCGGACGGGTATTCGGGAGCGAGCATCGAACGCGGCGGAATGATGATGTCGATCGGCTTGAGGCAGCCTTCATTCATCGGAATGTCGTCATCCACCAGCGTGCGGAAGACATACAACACCGCCGCGCGTGCAATCGCTGTCGGCGCATTGAAGTTGCTGTCCAGCTGGCCGCTCGTCCCGGTGAAATCAACCTTTGCACTGCGGGTGGACCGGTCAATCGACACAGCGACTTTGATCTCGGCGCCATTGTCGAGCGGATAGGTGAAGGACCCGTCTTTAAGAACATCGATGACCCGACGCACGGATTCCTCGGCATTGTCCTGCACGTGACGCATATAGGCATGGACGGTTTCCAGTCCGAACTGTTCAACCATACGGCGCAGTTCCGAGACGCCCTTTTCATTGGCCGCGATCTGCGCCTTCAGATCGGCAACATTCTGATCGGCATTCCGTGCAGGATGCGGTCCCGCCCCCAACATGTCCCGGAATGCGTCTTCGCGGAACAGCCCGGCATCGACCGCTTTGAAGTTGTCGATGAGAACCCCTTCGTCTTCGATCGTTTTGGAATCAGGCGGCATCGAACCCGGCGAAATACCGCCGATATCCGCGTGATGCCCGCGGCTGCCCACATAAAACAGAATCTCGCTGCCGCCATCATTGAAGACCGGCGTGATCACCGTCACGTCGGGCAAATGCGTGCCGCCGTTATAGGGTGCGTTGAGAACATAGACATCGCCGGGCGCCATCGATCCGGCATTGTTCCGGATCACCGCCCGGATGCTCTCCGACATGGACCCCAGATGCACCGGCATATGCGGCGCGTTCGCGACAAGATTTCCATCGGGATCAAAGATCGCACAGGAGAAGTCCAGCCGCTCCTTGATGTTCACCGAATAGGCCGTGTTCTGCAGGGTAAAACCCATCTGCTCGGCGATGGACATATAGAGGTTGTTGAACACTTCGAGCATCACCGGGTCGACTTTGGTGCCGATAGCTGCAACCCGTTGGGCGGCGACAACACGTTCGAGTACGAGGTCGCCGCGCTCGGTCATTGTGGCCCGCCAGCCCGGTTCGACAATGGTGGTGGCGACCGCCTCGCTGATGATGGCCGGACCCTCGACCTGCGCCCCGGGCGACAATGATTCCCGCGCATAGACCGGCGTTGTGCGGGATGCGCCGTCCATATGCGAGCCGACCTCCGCAACAGCCGCGCCATCTCCCCCACCACCCATTTCTGGCTGACTGTGACCGACGGTTTCATCAGAAACACCCACCGCCTCAACAGCTGCAGTTTCAATGACCAGCGGCTTCTCGGGCATGATGAAGCCGTAGCGTTGTCGGTGCAGATCGGCAAACTGCTCGGACATGGTTGTGCTATCTGCGAAGTCCACCTCCAACGACGTGTCAGTGCCCTCGTAGCGCAGATGAAGCCGTCGCCGGACCTCAATCCGCGCTGCCGCCACGCCCTGCCCGGCGACTTCGTCATGGGCGGTGGCTGCCAGCCGTTCGAGAATTCCGGTCACGTCGCCCGAAATAGTTTCGCCCAGCGCCACCTCGACAGATTGCTCGCGCAACGCACGAATATCGGCAAGCCCCATCCCGTATGCCGACAGAACACCGGCGAGCGGATGCAGCAGAACGCGTGTCATACCCAGCGCATCCGCGACCAGACAGGCGTGCTGGCCTGCAGCGCCGCCAAACGCGCACAGGGTGTACTGCGTCACGTCATAGCCACGCTGGACGGAAATCTTTTTGATGGCATTCGCCATGTTTTCGACAGCGATCTTCAGGAAACCCTCCGCCACTTCGGCCGGGCTGCGGGTGTCACCGGTGGCCGCGCGAATGTCCTCTGTGAGCGCTGCAAACTTCTGCGCCACGACGTCCGCATCCAGCGGAGATTTCTGATCCGGCCCAAAGACCGCCGGAAAATGTTCGGGCTGCAATTTTCCGAGCATCACATTGCAGTCGGTCACGGTCAGCGGGCCACCCTTGCCATAGCTGGCCGGTCCCGGGTCCGCGCCCGCGCTCTCCGGACCCACACGGTAACGGGCACCATCAAACGAACAAATCGATCCACCGCCAGCCGCAACCGTGTGTATCTGCATCATCGGCGCGCGCATTCGCACACCCGCCACAAGAGTCTCGAAGGCGCGCTCATATTCGCCGTTGTAATGGGTCACATCGGTTGAGGTACCGCCCATGTCAAAGCCGATCATCTGGCCAAATCCGGCGGCTTCACTCACCTGTACGGCACCAACCACGCCGCCCGCGGGACCCGACAGGATCGCATCCTTGCCCTGGAACATATGCGCGTCGGTCAGCCCACCATTGGACTGCATGAACATCAGATTCACATCACCAAGGTCGCCTGCGACCCGGTCTACATACCGGCGTAAAATGGGAGACAGATAAGCATCCACCACCGTCGTGTCGCCGCGCCCCACGAACTTGATGAGCGGACTGGTCTCATGACTGACGGATATCTGTGTGAAGCCGATCTCTCGGGCAATCGCGGCGCACGCCGCTTCGTGATCGGGCACGCGATAGCCGTGCATGAAAGCGATGGCCACGGCGCGGATGCCGTCATCAAAAGCCGCTTGCAGAGCGACACGCGCGCTTACCGGATCGAATGGTACAAGCACTTCGTCTTTCGCGTTCACACGCTCATCGATCTCAACAACCTGCTCATAGAGAAGTTCAGGCAGGATAATATTTCGGTCGAACAGGCGCGGCCGCGCCTGATAGCCGATCCGCAGCGCGTCACGAAATCCACGCGTCACAGCCAATACGGTGCGGTCGCCCTTGCGTTCCAACAAGGCGTTGGTCGCCACGGTCGTGCCCATCTTGACGACACTGATCTGCGCAGAGGGGATCGGCTGATCCTTCGACAATCCCAGCAACTCACGCATGCCCTGTACAGCAGCATCGGCGTAGTGCTCGGGGTTGTCCGAGAGCAGCTTGTGGGTGTGCAGCTTACCGTCCGGCGCGCGTCCGACAATATCGGTAAACGTGCCACCGCGATCGATCCAGAAATGCCACTGGCCAACGCTGCTGTTTTCAGTCGTCTCGCTCATCAAAGTAACCTGTTCTGCAGATCGCGAGACTGGTTCTTCATCCTGTGAAAGTCAAAGGCACAGGTCGTTAAAGTGATGAGGCGGGCACCGTCGAATGACCACACCCGCCTCAGAATAGGACTGGAGTTCTATTTTGTCAGGGATACTGCTGGCTCGAACGTGCGCGCGCAATCGTGTCGCCGTCAGCGTCACGTGCACGGGCGCTCCATTCATAATTGTGCTTTCCGTTCGGCGGACACGGGCTTTGGTACTTGAACGCACCGGGCTGAATTGTGTTGTCACCGGTGTACTCGGCCGTTCCGCCACCGTGATTGTAGTTGGGGGCATCCTTATCTGTCAGGGAGAACCGAATTTCCTTGGTGCCTTCGGGAACATTGTTCAGCTCGAAAATCGGGTTCTCGACGCGATTGGGATAGCCGGTATTGCAAAGCGGAATATCGCCCCATTTAAACGTGAAGGAGAAATCTTCAGCATGGGCTGCAGTCGAAGACATTGCTGCGACACCAATAATCAAAGCACCGGCGAAATTGCGAAATTTCATTGGGCAAGCTCTTGTTGGTTATTGGAAACGGGTTTGCACGCAAAGAATGTACGATCAAACAAATGTCCACGCGTGTCACTTCATTTGGGCACAGAACCCGCAACAGTTGTGGATAAATACGCCAGGCACAACCAACGGGCATGCAAGTACCGGAACGAAAACCACGAATCACATGCTCTGCAAACTGAAGACGTGACAACGACCGTTCCCTCGCCGCCCGCTTTCCGGTAAACGTCTCCCCATGAGCATATGGGGCAAAGTACTGGGCGGCGCTGCCGGGTTTGCGATTGGCGGGCCATTGGGCGCGCTGATTGGCGTCGGCGCAGGCCATCTTTACGACAAGAAGCGTGAATACGCAGCCGAGGCGGGCAGCGCTGACCCGACCAAACAGGTTGGCTTCACCATTGCCGTGATCGCTCTCGGTGCCAAGCTGGCCAAGGCTGATGGCGTCGTGACGCCCGATGAAATTCGCGCCTTCCGGCGGGTCTTCAAGGTCGCGCCCGAGGAAACCCAGAACGTCGCGCGCATTTTCAATCAGGCACGCAAGTCCACTGCCGGATACGAGCCTTATGCCAAGCAGGTTTCCGGGATGTTCACGGACAACCCGGCCGTGCTTGAAGAACTTCTCAATTGTCTGTTCCACATTGCCAAGGCTGATGGCGAAGTCCACGAGGACGAACTCACCTATCTGCGCAACGTCGCCGCAATATTCGGGTTCACCGACGCTGACTTCGCACGCGTTCGCGAACAGAATATGGGCCCAGACCTCGCCGACCCCTATACTGTTCTGGGCGTCGCTCATGATGCGAGTGATGACGAAATTAAAACCACCTACCGCAAACTTGTGCGCGAGAACCATCCGGACTCCCTGATCGCCCAGGGCATGCCCGAAGAGTTTATCGAGATCGCAAACGACAAGCTCGCCGCGATCAACGCGGCCCATGACAAGATTTGCGCCCAGCGCGGGATCAAGTAGACACCCATCCGCACTTATGGCCTCTGATCCTCCCGTACTGACATTGAAAGGCGCCGCTGTTGGCTTCGGAGGCGAGCCGCTCTTCACCGACGCGGAACTTTCCATCACGCCCGGCATGCGGGCTTGTCTTGTCGGGCGAAACGGATCGGGCAAATCCACGATCCTCAAGGTGCTCGCAGGCGTGATCGAACCTGACGCGGGAGAACTCTACATCCAGCCCGGCCTCTCGATTGGCTACCTGCCGCAGGACGTTCCGATCATCTCCGGACAGACCGTGGCCGAATTTGTCGGGGAAGCCGGCGCACCGCGACACGAAGTCGATGCCGCCCTGTCGCGTGTCGAAATTGATGGCGCACGAATGGCGGATACGCTCTCGGGCGGTGAAGCACGGCGCGCGGCGATGGCCCGTGCGATGCTCGCCGATCCCGATGTGCTGTTGCTCGATGAGCCGACCAACCATCTCGACCTGCCCACCATCGAATGGCTCGAACGCGACCTTGTGGAACGGCGCAAAACGCTGGTCGTCATCAGCCATGACCGGGCATTCCTTGAGGCTGTAACCACCGATACGCTCTGGATGGATCGTGGAAAGCTGCGGCAAAACAGCAAGGGCTATGGCGACTTTGACAACTGGACCGATCAAATCGCTGACGCCGAGATCAAGGCCGCGCAGAAGCTCGACCAGAAACTCAAAGCCGAAGCGCGCTGGCTGCTGCGAGGTGTCACGGCCCGGCGCAAACGCAACCAGGGTCGTCTTGAGCGACTTGGCCGTTTGCGCGCCCAGCGCAAGGCGCTCTTAACCGGTCAGGATCTCGTCAAACTGGAACTCGATAGCGGCCCGATCAGCAGCCGCATGGTGATCGATTGTGAAAACCTGACAAAGTCCTTCGGTGACCTGAAGATCGTCGACGGATTTTCCACCCGCATTCTGCGCGGTGACCGTGTTGGGTTCATAGGACCCAACGGCGCGGGCAAAACGACACTTCTGAAAATTCTGATCGGCGAAGAGGAACGCGACAGTGGGCGGCTACGCCGGGCCAAGAATCTCTCAATCTCTTTCTTCGACCAGACCCGCAGCCAGCTCGACCCGAAGGATACACTTTGGCAAACCTTGGCACCCCGTGGAGGTGATTCCATCAATGTGCGCGGCACACCACGTCATGTGGTTGCCTATCTGCGAGATTTTCTGTTCGACGAAAAACAGGCGCGTGCGCCCGTCGGCACGCTATCAGGTGGCGAGCGCAACAGATTGTTGCTCGCCAAAATCCTTGCCCAGCCTTCCAACCTCCTGGTGCTCGACGAACCGACCAACGATCTCGATGCCGACACGCTCGATGTCCTGCTCGATATGCTCGACAGCTATGACGGGACCGTTCTACTGGTCAGCCATGACCGTGATTTCCTGAATCGAGTTGTGAACAGCACGATCGCCGTCGAGGGTGACGGGATCGTTGAGGAGTACCCCGGAGGCTACGCGGACTACCTCCGCCAGCGGAAAAGAAAAGCCGCGCCCGACAAAACCGCAAAACCTCGCGATACAGCCAATCCAGCAAAACCACGCCCCAAAAGCGCGGCCGTGAAGAAACTATCATTCAACGAGCAACACGAGCTCGACAATCTGCCGGATAGGATCAGCGCGCTGGAAACGGCCAAAACAGAGCTGGAGAAAGCTCTGGCTGATCCCAACCTGTTTGCCCGGGACCGAAGCGGCTATGAAGCCGCTGCACAAAAGCTTTCTGAAGTTGAAACTGCAATTACGGCGGCCGAGGATCGATGGCTCGAACTCGATGCCCGACATGAAGAGCTCACGGGCCGGGCCGCGTCATGATCACGACGTTCGTCTCGCCCAATTGCGGACCGCGCAAATCCGAAAAGGGAATCGCACCGGTGATCGACACGCTGGTCATCCACTACACGGGCATGATGCCGACCCGCCGCGCCCTCGACTGGTTGTGTGATCCTATTTCTCAGGTCAGCGCGCATTACCTTATCGACGAAGACGGCACGACATGGCGCATGGTCGAAGAGGCAGATCGCGCATGGCATGCCGGCGTTGGCGCCTGGCGTGGTTGGCGGGACATCAACTCCCGCTCGATCGGGATCGAACTCTCCAATCCAGGCCATGACTACGGTTACCGGGCATTTCCCAACGCGCAGATCGAAACTCTGATCGAACTCACGAATGGCATTCTGGAGCGTCACCCCATTCCGGCGCGGAACGTCGTCGCCCATTCTGACATCGCACCATCGCGCAAGATTGACCCCGGCGAACTCTTTCCATGGGGCCAACTGGCCGCGAACGGGATCGGCGTCTGGCCGGGTCAGGTTTCGGCAGCGGTGTCGGAACAGGACGCAGCGCAAACCCTGCAGGCGATCGGCTACGATGTAGCCGAAAACAAGTTCAAAACCGTGCTGTCAGCGTTTCAGCGCCGATTTCGGCCCGCCTGTTTCGACGGCGTACTTGATCACGAAACACGCAGCTGCATCGCCGCGGTCCACGAGCTGGTTGCAGAAACGCCACCTACGGACTAATGAACGGGCGCGTCAGGCGGTCGGATGGCCGCGCGCGGGCAATGGGGAAACCCGTCCGCGTGAGGAAAGTCCGGGCTCCACGGAAGTACGGTGCCGGTTAACGGCCGGCGGGGGCAACCCCAGGGAAAGTGCCACAGAAAGCAAACCGCCTGTCTCGCTTCGGTGACGACAGGTAAGGGTGAAAGGGTGCGGTAAGAGCGCACCGCACCCCCGGCGACGGGGGTGGCAGGGCAAACCCCACCGGGAGCAAGACCGAATAGGGGCTGCATATGGCGCACTTCCGCGCCGTGGCCCGGGTAGGTCGCGTGAGGCATCCGGCAACGGATGTCCCAGATGAATGGTCATCTCCCGTGATTACTTCGGTAATTGCGGGGACAGAACCCGGCTTACAGACCGCCTGACGCCTACTTTCCAAGAACAGAACATACCAAGAACATAGTTCTGCCGCTTTATTGCGCGAAGAATTTGTTTGATCCGGCGCGACTCATCGTCGGAGAAGATTCGGGTTACTTGATCGGGCATAGAGCAACCCAATCAACACTCGAAAATATATGGGTTTTTACTGGTTTAGTCGTTGACGACCCATTGAAACCCATGATATCCCAAAAATTCCCATACTGGCGCTTATGCCAAGAAAACGGAGGGGCTGGAGCCGTCGCGTCAAAAACGACGGTGTGCAAACACGATGGCGTTGTTTCTGTCGACCACGATCAACAAGGTCGACCGCAAGGGGCGAGTATCCGTTCCTGCGGCGTTTCGTGCTGTCCTGTCAGGGCAGGCGTTCCATGGAATTGTCGCCTTCCCGTCCTTCAAGCATCCCGCTGTTCAATGTGGCGGCATGGAGTGGATGGAGAAACTGGGCGCAGGCGTCGACGCCTATGACATGTTCTCCGACGAACACGACACACTGACAGCCGCCCTCTTCGCGAATGCACAGCAACTTTCCTTTGATGGCGAAGGCCGGGTGCTACTTCCCGAATCTCTGATCGAGCATGCGAGCCTGTCCGAACAGGCTGCCTTTGTTGGCCGCGGTCCGCTCTTCGAGGTCTGGAACCCAGGCACGTTCCAGGCCTATCAGGCCGAAGCCGTCCGTCAGGCCTCCGAAAAGGGCCTCACCCTTCGCCCCGGCACCCCGCCCGGCGGAGAAGGAGGACAACGGTGATGGCGGCGCGTTCCACGCGTCACCCCGACAACTCCGGAGTCTCCGTGACTCCCGGACACACTCCGGTTCTCCTCAACGAGGTCATTGAAGCCCTCAATCCGCGCGATGGCGGCATCTATGTTGATGGCACACTTGGCGGTGGTGGCTATACCCGTGCCATTCTGGATGCTGCGGATTGCACCGTTCTCGGGATCGATCGTGACCCTGATGCGATCTCTCGCAACGAACCCCTTCTCGAAATCTACGGCGCCCGCCTGATGCTGGTGCCCGGTCGTTTTGGCGACATGGACGCACTGGTGCGAGGCCTCGGCTTTGATGCCGTGGACGGCGTCACTCTCGACCTCGGTGTTTCCTCACCACAGATTGATGAGGCCGAACGCGGCTTTTCCTTCGCCAAGGATGGCCCGCTCGACATGCGCATGGAGCGCGTTGGGGAAAGCGCCGCCGATGTGGTCAACACGGCGAGCGAAGAAGACCTTTCCAATATCGTTTTCCGACTTGGCGAAGAACGTCACGCACGCAGGGTCGCACGCGCAATTGTACGGGCCCGGACAGAACAGGTCTTCGAGACCACGGCACAACTTGCCGATGTGGTTCGCAGCGTGGTGCCGAAATCGCGCAAGACCCATGTCGACCCTGCAACCCGGACGTTTCAGGCGATCCGCATTCACGTGAATGATGAAATCGGCGAACTCGAGCGCGGCCTGATCGGCGCAGAGGCTCTGCTGCGCCCCAATGGGCGCCTTGCTGTGGTGTCTTTTCATTCTCTGGAAGACCGTCCAGTGAAAGCCTTTTTGCGCACGCGCAGTGGCGGCGATGGCCGCGGCTCGCGGCACCTGCCCGACGCACCTGCGGGCCGCGCACCGGCCTGGCGCCTGCCGACACGGCGCGCCATACGCCCCAGTGACAAAGAAACCAGCAGCAACCCGCGCGCGCGCTCGGCGAGCCTTCGTGTGGGCGAACGCACTGACGCGCCCTCCTGGGGTTCGCTCAAAGAGGAGGCTGCCGGATGATCCGACCAACCTCCGCCATCCTTCTGGTTCTCGCCGCGGCGGCCGGTGGCGCGCTGTTCCACGTGTCGTTTGAAGTGTCTGCCCTCGACGACCGACTGGGAACGCTGAACCGCGACATCAAGAGTGACCGCGAAGCCATTCACGTGTTGAAAGCCGAATGGAGCTTCCTGAACCAGCCCGAACGGATTGAGGAACTCGCCCGACGACATCTGGATTTGACCCCGGTCTCGGGCAAACAGCTGACCGGTGCTGGCACGCTTCCGGTGCGTCCTGAGCAAGATCTCCCGGCGCCCCAGATCGATAACGGCCAGAATATTGATCGCGCAATTCTTCTCGATGCAGGCGCCCCCAAAGCCAAGCCCGCAGCGCCACATCGTCGCGCCATCGTTCCCGTCGTGAGCCATACCGCGAAAACCGACGTCGCAAGCCGATCATTGGACGACGTTCTTCGTGAGATCGTCAGCGACGACGTGCATGCCGGAAAGGCAGGCGCACGATGATCCGTCGCATCAAGATGGAAAGCACCAAAAAGCAGGCCATCGAGACCGCCCGCAACCGATTGCTGATCGGCGGCGCGCTCATGGCAGCCGCATTCCTGGTTGTCGGAGCCCGCCTGTTCGACATCGTCGTGCTCAACGAAAACGAAGATCTTCGGCGTGCAGCAGCGCGAGACATCGTCCGCCCGGACATCATGGCCCGGGCCGACATTGTCGATCGCAATGGTATTTTGCTGGCCACGAGCCTGCCCACGGCATCGCTCTTTGCCAATCCGCACAAAGTTTCGGATCCGGCCAGCGCCGCGACACGGATCGTCGAGGTCCTCCCGGATTTGAGCGAGGAAGTTGTCGCCGCACGGCTTTCCGCTGACAAAGGCTTTGTCTGGCTACGTCGCAACCTGACCCCGACCCAACAGTTCGAGATCAACCGACTTGGCATCCCAGGGCTTGATTTTGAAGAGGAAGAACGGCGCGTCTATCCTCACGGACGCCTGGCCGGCCACATCATAGGGTTCACGAATGTGGACAATGCCGGTCTTGCCGGTATCGAACAGAGTATGGACGCGGCCATCTCCGGCGCGAAAGAACCGCTCAAGCTATCGATCGACATTCGTGTCCAACAGATTGTGCGTCAGGAACTCGCCGCACAGATCGAAAAGTTCAAAGCCATCGGCGGCGGCGGAATCGTGCTGGACGTGCGGACCGGCGAAGTGATCTCCATGGTCTCTCTCCCGGACTTTGACCCCAACGCGCCTGCGCAGGCCCCCGACGAGACACGCTTCAACCGGATCACACTCGGTGTTTACGAGCTCGGCTCGGTGTTCAAGATTTTCAACCATGCGATCGCATTGGAGACCGGTGCGGCCTCCATGTCGAAAAGCTATGACGCAACAAAGCCGATCAAAATTTCGCGCTTCCGAATTTCGGACTATCACCCTGAAAACCGGTGGTTGACCGTCCCGGAAATTTTCAAGCTGTCCTCCAATATCGGATCCGCGAAGATGGCGCTGGATATCGGCTCCGAGCGTCAGCGCAAATATCTTGGCCATCTGGGCCTGCTGCGTCGCACGAGCATCGAGCTTCCTGAACAATCCATGCCGATAATCCCGGCCCGCTGGCGTGAGATCAATACGATGACCATTTCCTATGGTCACGGCATTGCCGTCAGTCCTTTGCATCTCGCCAGCGCCGTCGCCGCCACCGTCAATGGCGGCATCCTGCGCCCCGCCACACTGATCCGCGCAAAAACCCCTGAAACCGGAGGCGTACAGGTCTTCTCGGCAGAAACCTCAGACAAAATGCGGCGCCTGCTTCGTCTGGTCGTTGAGAATGGCACCGGCCGCAATGCCGACGCACCAGGTTATCTCGTCGGCGGCAAGACCGGCACAGCCGAGAAACAGGTCAACGGCAGCTACAAGCGCAATGCGCTGATCTCGTCCTTTGTTGGGGTCTTTCCGGCCACCGACCCGCGCTTTGTTGTTTACATCATGATCGACGAGCCCAAGGGCATTCGCGAAAGCTTCGGCTACGCCACAGGCGGCTGGACCGCCGCACCGGTTGTCGGCGGCGTCATCAAACGCATGGCGCCTCTTATGGGCATCAAGCCGCTCGATGAAACCGCACCTGAAATCGTCCGCGCCCTGAACGTCAATCTCACCGCAGGGCCTGCCGAGGGCCGGCCCAATGCGACTAACTGATCTGTTGCCCGAGATGATGAACATCGATCCCATCATGCGCGAAACGGAAATATCCGGGCTCACCGCAGACAGTCGGCGGGTCGAGCCGGGCTATCTTTTTGCCGCGCTTCCCAGCGCGACCGAGAATTCAGGCACGGACGGCCGAGACTACATCGAGGACGCGGTTGCACGCGGTGCCGTTGCGATCCTCGCACCCGACGGCACAACAGTCGAAACGCCGGGGGAGAATGCCCCCTGCGTGATCACAGACGAAAATCCACGCTGGCGGCTCGCGCAGTTTGCGTCCCGATTCTACGAAAAACAGCCGCGGACAGTTGTCGGGATCACCGGAACAAACGGCAAATCGTCCGTCGCCGGCTTCACGCGACAGATATGGTCCGTGCTCGGCGAGACATCAGCCAGCATGGGCACGCTGGGTCTTGATGCGGATGGTTTTGATGCCGGCCCCAGCCTGACGACACCCGACCCGGTGACACTGCATGAAACACTATCCGACCTGGCGACAGCCGGTGTTCACCATCTTGCACTGGAGGCCTCCTCTCATGGCCTCGATCAGTATCGCCTGGATGGCGTTCGGTTTGCCGCTGCGGCGTTCACCAACCTGAGCCGTGACCATCTCGACTATCACAAGACCGAAGCGGCCTATCTCGACGCCAAGCTTCGACTCTTCCGGTTTCTTCTGCCTCATGACGGCGCCGCAATCCTGAACGCTGATTCTCCCTACTTCGAACCTGTCGCCGATGTCTGCCGTTCGACAGGACATCGCATCCGAAGCTTCGGAATCCAGACCAGCGACATTCATATAGCGGACGTCTCAGCCCTGTCCGACGGGCTGCGCCTTTGCATCACAATGCGTGACCAGAGCTTTGAAACCCGCCTCAATCTTGTTGGCGGATTTCAGGCCTATAACGTTCTCGCGGCTCTCGCCCTTGCGGTCGAAACCGGCTCGGATATGACGGATGCGTTTGGCACTCTCGCCCATCTGCGCGGCGTCCGAGGTCGCATGGAACACGTGGGCGGGCTCGACAATGGCGCCCAGGTCTATGTGGACTACGCACACACACCCGACGCGCTGAAAACCGCACTCACCGCAATCCGGCCGCATGTGAGAAACCTTCTCCATGTCGTATTCGGTGCGGGTGGCGACAGAGATTCAGGCAAACGTCCAATGATGGGCCAGATCGCAGCCACACATGCGGACCGGGTCATCGTCACCGATGACAATCCACGTCACGAAGACCCCAACACCATCCGGCGGCAGGTGCTGAACGGATGTCCGAAGGCCGATGACATCGGCAATCGGGAGGAAGCCATCGCGGCGGCTGTCGCAAACCTCGAAGCCGGCGACATTTTGATGATTGCAGGCAAAGGCCACGAAACCGGTCAAATTATTGGCAGCGAAACTCGCCCCTTCGATGATGCCGAAGTGGCACGCAAAGTCATTCTTGGCCGCGGTGGCGAGGTGGTCGAATGATGACGCCCGCACCACTCTGGAACTCGGAAGAAGTCATTGCGGCCACGCTCGGAAGCGCGACTGGCGGAACGGACGCATGGACCGCGACCGGCGTATCCATCGATAGCCGGACCTGCCAGCCAGGAGACCTGTACGTGTCGATTTCCGGCGACCAGTTCGATGGCCATGACTTCGTGGCCGGCGCGCTTGAATCTGGCGCCTGCGCTGCAATCGTCACTCGCCGCCCTGACGGGCTGGGAGACGATGCGCCTCTCGTTCAGGTCGATGATGCCATGGATGCGCTTGAGGCACTTGGGCGCGCGGCACGGGATCGTGCTGCCGCATCCGTGATCGGGGTAACGGGTTCCGTCGGCAAAACCGGTACGAAAGAAGCCCTCACTCTGGCATTTGGCGCGCTGGGCGAAACCCATGCGACGCTCGGCAACCTCAACAATCACATCGGCGTGCCGTTGACGCTCGCGCGATTACCGCGCGACGCCCGCTTTGCCGTTGTCGAAATGGGTATGAACCACGCTGGTGAAATATCAGAACTTTCAATGCTTGCGCGACCCGATGTGGCCATCATCACAACCATCGCCGCTGTTCACCTGGAGTTCTTTGATAGCGTTGCGGGGATTGCGGATGCCAAGGCCGAGATCTTTGACGGCATGGCCAAGGGCGGCACAGCCATTCTCAACCGCGACAACATCTACTTTGCCATTCTCGCGTCACGCGCCTGGGCACATGGGGTGGAACGTGTGGTGGGCTTCGGTGCGCATCCTGAAGCCGATGCGCAATTGTCCGCCTGTGCGTTGACCGGCGACGGTAGCGATATCACAGCACGAATAGGCGACCACATCGTGCGCTACCAGCTTCGTGTCCCGGGACGCCATTGGGTTCACAATTCACTCGCAGTACTGGCCAGCGTTCACGCGCTTGATGGCGACCTCAACGCGGCAGCAGAAGCCCTTGAGCTTCTGGAAGCGCCGCGCGGTCGTGGCGCACGGATCGACATCCAGCTTGAGGACGGCACGCTTACATTGATCGACGAAAGCTATAACGCCAGCCCCGCCTCGATGCGTGCTGCGATCGCTGTTCTCGCGAGCAGCCGGACCAAGCCCGGCGGCCGCCGGATCGCAATCCTCGGGGACATGCTCGAATTGGGCGAAACCGCCCCTCAACTACACGCCGCTCTCGCACGTGATCTCGAATCCAGTGACATCGATCTTGTATTCTGTGCGGGCCCGAACATGAACGCACTCGACGCGGCACTGCCCGCAAAAATGCGCGGCGCCCACGCGAAAGATTCCAAAGGCCTCACGCCAGCCGTCCTGAACGCGATCCGTGGCGGTGACGTTGTGATGGTGAAAGGCTCCCTTGGAAGCCAGATGGCCGTCATCGTTGATGCCCTCTCCGCCATGGATATCGGCAACGCCGGGCTAAGGGGGGTTCCTCATGCTGTTTAATCTGCTTGGACCGCTCGCAGACGAGTTCATTCTTTTCAATCTTTTCAATTCACTCACCTTCCGGGCTGGCGGGGCGGTGGTGACGGCATTGGCTGTCTCGTTCCTGTTCGGTCCCATGATCATTGGCTGGCTGAAAAAACAACAACCCGGTGGCCAACCAATCCGTGAGGATGGCCCTCAGGGTCATTTCAAGAAGGCCGGCACGCCCACCATGGGCGGGTTCCTGATCCTGTTGGCGATTATCGTCAGCACGCTGCTTTGGGCTGACTTGCGCAACGGATATGTCTGGGCGCTGCTGCTGATTACCATCGGTTTCGGGGCCATCGGTTTTGCTGATGACTACCAGAAGCTCACCCGCTCCCACTCCAAAGGGATCCCGGGTCGCGTTCGATTGTTCGCCGAAATCGTGGTCGCCGGCGTCGCCACATTCTGGATTATGCGCCTCACACCGGACCCCATTGCCACCGGCCTTGCATTGCCGTTTGTGAAAAACTTCCTGATCGAACTGAGCTGGTTCTTCATTCCGTTTGCGATCTTCGTGATCGTCGGCGCTTCGAACTCGGTCAACCTCACAGATGGATTGGATGGCCTGGCCATTGTGCCCGTGATGATCGCGGCTGGCTGTTTTGGCCTGATCACCTATGTCGCCGGCAATTCGGTGTTCGCCAACTACCTGCTGATCTACGCGGTGCCCGGCGCGGGTGAACTGACAATATTCTGCGGCGCCCTGATTGGCGCGAGTCTCGGTTTTCTCTGGTTCAACGCCCCGCCGGCCATGGTGTTCATGGGCGACACGGGATCCCTCGCCATGGGTGGCGCTCTCGGCGGCATCGCCGTTGTCACCAAGCACGAACTCGTCCTCGCAATCATCGGTGGCTTGTTCGTTCTCGAAACCGTCTCCGTGATCGTGCAGGTCGCATCCTTCAAGATGACCGGCCGACGTGTCTTCAAGATGGCCCCCTTGCATCACCACTTCGAACAGAAGGGGTGGGCAGAACCAACCATCGTGATCCGGTTCTGGATCATCGCCATGGTGCTGGCGCTTGTCGGCCTCGCAACACTGAAGCTGCGGTGAGTCGATGAACGGATCAGCCACATTCAATCGTCTCGATCTCTCGGCCTATCAGGGCCGGGACATCGCCGTTCTGGGCCTTGGCATTTCAGGCCAAAGCGCGGCAACTGCACTGCAGGGTGCCGGCGCTCGGGTCATGGCCTGGGATGACTCCTCCGAACGGCGAGCCGCAATCTCCGCAAAGGGCGTATCAGCTGTTGACCTTATGGGTGTCGACTTCAAGACGGTCGATGCGCTCGTCCTCAGCCCTGGAATTCCGCACGGACACCCCCACTCGCACCCGATGATTGATCGTGCGCGCGATGCCGACTGCCAGATTGTCTGTGATCTCGAACTTCTCACCCGTGTCGAAACGGATGCCCGATATATCGGCATCACCGGCACCAATGGAAAATCGACCACCACTGCACTGATCGGACACATCCTGTCCGAAACCGGGATCGCGAATGCGGTGGGCGGCAATATTGGTGCGCCGGGTCTCGATCTCCCGGCGATGGGTGCATCCGGCGTTTATGTGCTGGAGCTTTCCTCCTACCAGCTCGAACTTTTGCCCACAGCGATATTCGATATTGCCATCCTGCTAAACATCACACCGGACCATCTCGACCGCCATGGCGGGATGGATGGTTATGTCGCGGCAAAACAGCGGATATTCGATGGTCAGCGCTCTGGCCAGACAGCCATCGTCGGAATCGATGACGCCCCATCGCGCGGGATGTTTGAAGGACTCCGCGACGGCAGTGATGCCACGCTCATTCCGTTATCGACGCATGAAGCCTGCCCGGGTGGCATATACGTCTCGGAAGGCTGGCTCATTGATGATCGCAACGGCACGGCCCAACGCGTCCTCGAACTCTCAAGTCTCGAGACCCTGCCCGGCGCGCACAACGCCCAGAACGTGGCGGCGGCCTATGCTGCCAGCACCGTGATCGCAGGTGCAAAACATGAAAAGAAACAAATCGCAATCATTGCGGCCATCCGATCTTTCCCAGGACTGGCACATCGACAGGAACTTGTCGGCTACCGGAAGTCTGTTCGGTTTGTAAACGATTCCAAGGCAACCAACGCCGAAGCCGCAGCCCATGCTCTGGCCGCCTATGACAACATCATCTGGATCGCAGGCGGCATCGCCAAAGAGGGCGGAATCAAGTCCCTGCGCGATCAATTTGGTCGCATTCAGCACGCATTCCTGATTGGCGAAGCCGCTGACGAATTCGCAGAAACTCTGGACGGCCAGGTGCCGTTCGACGTCTCGGGGGATTTGGCCACGGCCGTATCAGAAGCCGCAAAACTCGCGGGCGATGGCCCCGCGACCGTTTTACTGGCACCAGCCTGCGCCTCCTTCGATCAGTTCCCCAGTTTCGAGGCGCGCGGCGATGCCTTCAAGACAGCCGTTGCGGCCCTCGATGGATTTACGCCCCAAAACGCGGGAGGTTCGGCATGACGCCCTTTACCCGCGCAGACACGTCGATTCTTGGCCGTTGGTGGTGGACGGTTGACCGGTGGAGCCTTGTGGCAATCGCTGCCCTGATGGCCTTCGGCGCACTTCTGGCCGCCGCCTCCAGTCCCGCTGTAGCGGAACGAATTGGCCTGGACGCACTCTACTTCATCAAGCGTCACTTCATGCTGCTTCCGGTTTCCGTAGTCCTGATTGTCGCGATCTCGGCACTCACGCCGATTCAGGTTCGTCGTTTTGCAGTGATTGCCTTCCTGGGCTGCATTGTCCTGCTTGTCGCCACACTGGCGCTGGGCGTGGAAATCAAGGGAGCACGTCGCTGGCTCTCCCTCGCCGGGTTCTCCCTCCAGGTGACCGAGTTCGTAAAACCGACCTTTGCCGTTGTCGCGGCCTGGCTGTTCAGCGAAGCCGCGCATGATCCGCGCTTTCCCGGACGTTTGATCAGCTCGGGACTCTTTGCAGTAGTCCTCGCACTCGTCATTGCCCAACCCGATCTGGGACAGGCCGTTGTGATCACATCGGTGTGGATGGCGCAGTTCTTCCTCGCCGGCCTGTCGATGTGGCTGGTTGGCGGTCTGGTCGTGCTGGGCGTGGCCGGACTGATCGGCGCCTATTTCACGCTGCCCCACGTCACCAGTCGAATTGATCGGTTCCTCAATCCGGATTCCGGCGACACCTATCAGATCGAACGCAGTATCGAAGCCTTCTCGAGCGGTGGCCTGTTTGGCCGTGGCCCGGGCGAAGGCACGGTCAAAAATGTTTTGCCCGATGCCCATGCCGATTTCGTCTTTGCGGTCGCCGGTGAAGAGCTCGGACTGCTGGTTACCCTGATCATTGTCGGGCTGTTCGCCTTCATCGTGCTGCGCGGATTGGCGCGCGCCATGTCCGAGCAAAATCTATTTGTTCTGCTGGCCGTGTCTGGCCTGCTCGTTCAATTCGGTTTCCAGGCATTGGTCAATATGAGTTCCAGTCTTCAGTTGATCCCGACAAAGGGCATGACACTGCCGTTCATCAGTTATGGCGGCTCCTCGCTTCTTGGGATTGGCATTGGCCTTGGCATGACCCTCGCGCTGACTCGGCGACGGCTCGGTTCGGAGGCGATGACATGAGCAACATGCAGCGCCCGATCATGATCACGGCTGGCGGCACCGGCGGACATATGTTCCCGGCTGTCTCACTTGCCAATATTCTGGCCGCACGCGGACATCGGGTGATGTTTGTGACCGACCCCCGTGGCGCCACCATCAAAACCGATGTGCTGGGCCTTTCGGAAGACGTCGCACGCCACACCATTTCGGCACGCAGCCTCTCGGGTGGCATGAAGGGCATTGCCGCGGGCGTGAGCGCACTGACGCGTGGGTTCTTTGAATCGCGCCGCCTGATCCGTGAGCACAATCCCGTGCTCGCCGTCGGATTTGGTGGCTACCCGACCGTACCGCCCATTCTGGCAGCCGGTCTGTCCGGGCTTCCCACGGTCATTCACGAACAGAACGCACTCCTTGGCCGCGCCAACCGGCGGCTCGCGCGCGGTGCTGCCGCCTTCGCGCTGAGCTTTGCGCAAACCCAGCGCCTCAAATCCACAGGGCACGAGCGCTCGACTGTGGTGGGCAATCCCGTCCGTGCCGAAATCGCAGCACTCGCGGCCCGGCCTTACACACCTCCAAGCGGCGTAATCGACCTGTTGATCGTAGGCGGCAGTCAGGGCGCCCAGGTTTTCTCGAAGATCGTTCCTGCGGCCTTCAGTTCCCTGACGGCACCACAGCGCGCCCGGTTCCGAATCGCACAGCAATGCCGCGCTGAGGATATCGAGGCCGTGCGTGAAACCTATGCCGCGCTGAATATGCCCGTCGAACTTCAGACATTCTTCGAAGACATCCCCTCGCGCCTCGCCGCCGCACATCTTGTGGTTGGCCGTTCCGGCGCTTCGACAGTGGCAGAACTGACGGCCGCCGGTCGCCCCGCGCTCTACGTTCCCTACCCTCATGCTGTCGATGATCACCAGATGGCCAATGCCCGCGCGGTTGAAGCCGCAGGTGCGGGCTGGGTCATGGCGCAGAAGGAATTCAGCCCGTCCGCCATGGCCGGCTGGCTTGAGGCGGCGCTGGAATCTTCCGAGGCTCTGGCGCGCGTCGCATCCGCAGCACGTGCGCTGGGCCATCCGGATGCAGCAGATCGTCTGGCCGATCTCGTGGAACACCTCATTCCGGCCAATGGCAACGGAAATGGCCGACGCGAACCCGAAATGCGGGAGGCCGCAGAATGAGAACTCTTCCTCTCGATATTGGCATGATCCATTTCGTCGGCATCGGCGGCATCGGCATGAGCGGCATCGCCGAAACACTGAATGCATTGAACTATCAGGTTCAGGGCAGTGATATTTCCGACAATGCCAATGTGAAGCGTCTGCGCGATCTCGGCATTGGTGTCGAGGTCGGCCATCGCGCCGAGAACATCGAAAACGCCTCTGTCCTCGTCGTGTCGACAGCGGTGAAGGCCGACAACCCGGAAGTTGTCGCGGCACGCGCACGGCTTGTCCCTGTTGTTCGTCGGGCCGAGATGCTGGCTGAACTGATGCGCCTGAAATGGTCCATCGCGGTCGGCGGCACCCACGGCAAAACGACCACCACATCACTGATCGCGTGCATGCTTGACGCTGCTGATCGCGACCCGACAGTTATCAATGGCGGCATCATCAACGCTTACGGAACCAATGCCCGATTGGGCGACGGTGAGTGGATGGTGGTTGAAGCCGATGAATCGGACGGCACTTTCACCAAGCTACCCGCCGCGATTGCGGTCGTTACAAATATCGACCCCGAACATCTGGATTTCTACGGCACTTTCGATGGTGTTCGTGAGGCATTCAAGACTTTCGTTTCGAACATCCCGTTCTACGGCTTTGCTGCCATGTGTATCGATCACCCAGAGGTGCAGGCACTCATTCCGCAGCTCGAGGATCGCCGCATTGTAACCTACGGCTTTTCACGTCAGGCAGATGTTCGCGGGATCAATCTTGAAACGGACAAGAACGGCCTGACCTTTGATGTCGTTATCGGGCAACGCTCGGGCGGGCCAGATCGTACGATCAAGGGACTACGCCTGCCAATGTATGGCGCGCACAACGCTCAGAACGCACTTGCGGCAGTCACCATCGCGCTGGAAATGGATATCACGGATGACATTATCCGCGATGGCTTCACCGGATTCCGCGGCGTCAACCGGCGTTTCACAAAGACCGGCGAAGCTGGCGGCATCACTGTCATTGATGACTACGGGCATCATCCGGTTGAGATCGAGGCCGTATTGGACGCGGCCCGTTCGGCTACGGATGGGCGTGTGATTGGCGTCTTCCAGCCGCATCGTTATTCGCGCGTCGAAAGCCTGTTCGACGACTTCTGCACCTGCTTCAACGACGCGGACATTGTCTTCGTGTCGGACATCTACCCGGCCGGCGAGGCCCCGATCGAGGGAGTGGACCGCGACGCACTGGTGAACGGGCTTCGTGCCCGCGGTCACCGGGACGTCCGGCCCCTCCCCGATCCGGATCGCCTGGCTGAACTGATCGCATCCAGTGCGTCGGATGGCGACATGGTTGTCTGCCTTGGCGCGGGCACCATAACGGCATGGGCTCAGAAACTGCCGGTGGACCTGAAACCTCTCGTCGACCAAAGCACGGGGACGGAGGGATGACGATGGCGGCTTTCTCTGCACCTCCCTCACTGCTCGACCGGCTCCCCGCCGTGCGTGGCAGATACGAACCTGACGGCGCCATCGGGCGCTACACCTGGTTCCGCGTCGGTGGCCCCGCCGAAGTTCTGTTTCGCCCGGCCGATGTTGCTGACCTGGCGAACTTTCTGGCTGGCAAACCCCACGACGTCCCCGTGACGCTCCTGGGTGCAGGATCCAATATGCTGATCCGCGACGGGGGTATTCCCGGCGTCGTGATCCGGTTGGGGCGCCCCTTTACCAAGATCCGGTGCGACGGCACGACAATTCAGGCCGGTGCGATGGCACTGGACTACAACGTTGCAAAGGCTGCCCGCGACGCCGGCGTGGCCGGGTTCGAATTCATGGCCGGCATTCCCGGCACCATCGGCGGCGGCCTGCGCATGAACGCAGGTGCCTATGGACGCGAGTTCAAGGATGTCGTCCGTGAGGCCACAGCGCTGACCTCCCATGGTGAGACCCGCGTTCTTTCTCCCGAAGATTGGGGACCCAGCTATCGAGGTTCTGCAGTTCCATCCGACTGGATCTTCGTTGGCTGTGTGATGGACGGCGTCTGGGGCAACGTCGCCGAAATCACCAAGGCCATGGAGCTGGTTCAGGAATCCCGCGAAGAAACCCAGCCGATCCGCACCCGCACGGGCGGCAGCACCTTCAAGAACCCGAATGGTCACAAGGCATGGGAACTCGTCGATCGTGCGGGTTGCCGCGGCCTGAAACTGGGCGGCGCGCAGGTATCCGAAAAACATTGCAACTTCCTGGTCAACACCGGCGGCGCGACAGCTGCTGACATCGAAGGCCTTGGGGAAGAAGTTCGCCGACGCGTACGCGAATGCACAGGTATTGAACTTGTCTGGGAGCTCGAGCGTATCGGCACCCCCGGGGGAGGCGAGGCATGACCGTCCGCACCCACAACAAGATCGCTGTCCTGATGGGTGGCACATCGGCCGAACGGGATGTGTCACTCCAATCCGGCCACCAGTGTGCAGCGGCTCTGCGTGACGCCGGATACGATGTGACTGAAATAGACGTAACAGCAGATATCACCGCGCTGATTCAGGCCCTCACACCAAGACCCGATGCCGTTTTCAACGCTCTGCACGGACGTGCAGGTGAGGACGGAAACATTCAGGGTCTTCTGAACCTGCTCGGCATCCCCTACACACATTCCGGCCTGCTCGCTTCGGCTCTGGCCATGGACAAGGCTGTGGCACGTACGATGTTCGAGAAAGAGGGCCTCACTGTTGCCAAAGGCCGTTTGGCGACACGGGAAGAGATCCTTGGCGGGGATATCCTGCCGCGACCTTATGTTGTCAAACCGAACAATGAAGGCTCATCCGTCGGAATCCAGATCATTCATGACGGCGACATGGGACCTGATCCCGATGCCATTGATGCTGACACATTGCTGGTTGAGGAATTTATTCCAGGCCGCGAACTGACGGTCGCTGTGATGGGCGCACCTGGCGAAGAGCCCAAGCCGCTCGCCGTCACGGAGCTGCGCCCCAAAAAGGGCTTCTATGACTACGAAGCCAAATACACGGACGGTGTGACCGAGCATTTGGTGCCCGCACCGGTCTCCCAGGGCCTTGGTGCCAAGGCGATGGCCTGGGCGGCACAAGCACACAAGGCGCTCAACTGCCGCGGCGTGACCCGGACCGATTTCCGATATGACGACTCGCGCGACGCCCTCGTCATTCTTGAACTGAACACACAACCGGGCATGACGCAGCTTTCGCTCGTGCCCGAACAGGCGAGCCATTGCGGCATCGCTTTTCCAGAACTGGTGAGTTGGATGGTGGAGACGGCGCAATGCGATTGATGCCGAGTATTTTCAGAAACGAAGATCGCAAGACGCGGCGTTCCCAATCCGGAAAGCTGCGCCGCAGGTTGATCAAGGCAGGCATTCTCACAGCAACCATCGGTGTGTTCGGTGGCGGTGGCTGGTACCTGATCCAAAGCGGCTGGGTGTCCGAGCGTATTGCGGCGGCCAATGCATCCTTCATGAACGCGACAGCTGATGCGGGCCTGAGTGTGCAGGATGTGGTCGTCAGCGGTCGGACACGCGCGAATGGTGAAGAAATTCTCGCGGCTCTCGATCTTGAGCGCGGCAGCCCCATTCTCGACGTGGACATGGCCGCGGCTCGTAAACGTATCGAATCAATCGGATGGATTTCATCTGCGGAGATCGCGCGACGCCTTCCCGACGTCATCTACGTGCGGGTGGTGGAACGCCAACCGCTCGCCATTTGGCAACATGACGGCAAGTCCGCCTTGGTCGATCGCGCCGGCAAAATCATCCAGCGGACCGGTCTCGATGCATTCTCTGAGTTCCCTCTTATCGTGGGAGAAGGCGCCCCGCATCAGGCAGCGCAGTTGCTCGATCTGTTACGTGCTTACCCAACTGTGGCCAATGAAACCGAGGCAGCGGTTCGGGTTTCAAACCGACGCTGGAACCTGCGGCTGCACAACGGCATCGATGTTCGACTGCCGGAGAAGAACATCGCCACGGCACTTGATCGATTGGAAGAGTTCCAAAGGGAACACGCCCTGTTTGACCGCGATGTCATCGCCGTCGACCTGCGCGTGCCCGACCGCCTGATCGTGCGCGTAAACCCCAACGCGGCCATTCCGGCCAAAGCCCGGGGGAAAGATACATGAGCATTGATTGGGGGCATGGCAGTGTGACCCGAAAAATGACCAAACCGCGATCCGGGACCGTCGCGGTCCTTGATATTGGCACCAGCAAGGTTTGCTGCCTGATTGCCCGCACCGGACGCCCCTCACCCGACGGCTCGAACACTGTCGCGTCACAACCGCGCGTGATTGGGGCAGGCCACCAGGTCAGCCGCGGCGTGCGCAATGGTACAATCGTCGACGTGGATGCGACGGAAGACGCGATCCGCAAGGCCGTACATATGGCCGAGCACATCGCACAGGAAACCATCAGTTCTGTCACGGTCAATCTCAGCGCCGGCGCACCCCATTCCGAAATACTCGGTGTGGACGTCGATATCGGCGGCCAGCAGATCGACGAATCTGACCTGCTTCGAATTTTCCAGCAGACCCACACAATGCGCGAAGACAACGCAGCACCAACCAATGGAATCAGCAACGGCAAAGAGCGGGAACTGATCCATTCGATCCCGGTCGGCTTTGCGATCGACGGGCAGCAGGGCATCGCCGACCCGCGTGGCATGTTCGGACAAAAGCTGTCGGTCAACATGCATTTGGTCTCAGCTTCGGCCAATGCGGTCCGCACGATCCGTGCGGCTGTTGAACGCTGTCATCTGGAGATCGACGGTTTTGTACTCTCTCCCTATGCCGCCGGACTGGCGACCTTGGTCGAGGATGAATCTGATCTCGGCGTGACCGTCGTCGACATGGGCGGCGGCACCACGGGTCTTTCGATCTTTTATGACGGTGAAATGGTCTTCGCAGACACAATTCCTGTCGGCGGCAACCATGTCACCTCGGATGTGGCTCGCGGGCTCTCGACCCCGATTTCTCACGCTGAACGCCTCAAAACCCTTTACGGCAATGCCATCGCGGCTGAGTCCGACGAACATGAAATGCTCGATGTGCCCCAGGTGGGCGAGGACGAACACAGCGCGTCGCATCAACTGCCGCGCTCCTTGCTCAATGGCATTATTCAGCCGCGCATCGAAGAAACCTTTGAACTGGTCCGCGCACGTCTCGATGACAGTGGCTTCGGACCTTTCGCCGGACGTCGCGTCGTGTTGACGGGCGGTGCCAGCCAATTACAGGGCGCACGCGATCTCGCGGCGCGCATTCTCGACAAACAGGTTCGTATGGGTCGGCCCCTGCGCGTTCGCGGTCTCGCGGAAGCCATTGCCGGTCCCGCGTTCGCAACAGGTGCAGGCCTGATCGCACATGCGATCGAAAATCCGTCATCTCTGACGATGCCGACACCTTTGCAATATGGGGAGCCGGGACGCCTTACCGGGCGGCTCGGTCAGTGGTTCCGTGAACATTTCTAGAAACCAGCACCCCAAATCACTGACCCGGAGTTTCGGCATGTCCCGGAACGGTGGGTCGCCGTTCCGGTCATGTATGGCCTTTCTTTCCCTATCTCCCCTTGCGCTCAACTGGAGGATCAAATGACGCTCAACCTCACAGCTCCCCCCCCGGAATCCCAACTCAAGCCACGTATCGTCGTGGTTGGCGTTGGTGGTGCCGGATCCAACGCGGTCAACAACATGATCGCTTCAAACCTCGAAGGCGTTGAATTCGTCGTCGCCAATACGGACGCCCAGTCGCTTGCGATGAATTCGTCCGAACGGCGCATTCAGCTCGGGGCCAATATTACCAATGGTCTTGGTGCCGGTGCGCGCCCGGATATCGGACGCGCCGCTGCTGAAGAGGCGCTCGATGAGATCATCGATCACCTTCAGGGCAGCCACATGGCCTTTATCGCCGCCGGTATGGGCGGTGGAACGGGCACAGGGGCCGCGCCAGTCATTGCCCGCGCCGCTCGCGAACAGGGCATCCTGACCGTCGGCGTTGTCACCAAGCCGTTCCAGTTCGAAGGTCGCCATCGCGCCACACTGGCCGATGAAGGCATCGAAGAACTGCAGCACTTCGTCGACACCCTGATCGTTATCCCGAACCAGAACCTGTTCCGGATCTGCAACGAGAACACGACCTTTGCTGATGCCTTCTGCATGGCCGACAACGTGCTCCATTCCGGTGTTCGTGGTGTGACCGATCTGATGATCATGCCGGGCCTGATCAATCTCGACTTTGCCGATATTCGTACGGTCATGAGTGAGATGGGCAAGGCGATGATGGGCACCGGTGAAGCCGGTGGCGATGGTCGCGCGATTGAATCCGCCGAAGCGGCAATTGCAAACCCCCTCCTCGATGATGTTTCCATGCGCGGCGCCCGCGGCGTTCTGATCAACATCACCGGCGGTCCGGACATGACCCTGTTCGAGGTCGACGAAGCAGCAAATCGTATCCGTGAAGAAGTAGATGCGGACGCCAACATCATCTTCGGATCGACATTCGACCAGAACATGGAAGGCACGATGCGTGTTTCTATCGTCGCCACGGGCATCGATGCCAACGCAGATGCCCTGCCGCGTTCACCGATGATCTCTCTGGTTCATGACGCCGACCACGCGAAGGCAAAGAAAATCACAACCGAGGACGCATCCAAAGACGACGCACCCGCCGTGGTTGCTGAAAAGGTCGAAGCCAAGCCGGTCGCGCCAGAGGCTCCCGCCGCTGAAAAACCGGCCGCCGAGGCCAAAGTCGAGGCAACCTCTTCTCCCGCCATGACTTGGCCGGAAGAGACCAAACCCGCCACGACGGCGTTCATCCCACCCAAGCCAGTCGCTGCAGAAAAACGTCCGTCAGCACCTGCGCAACCGCGTAAAGCTGATGCGTTTGCGGAAGCTGCGATCACCAATGCCGGTGCGCAAGCCGAACGCAAGCGCGGACGCAGTCTGTTCCAGAAAGTGACTGGTGCCGTGAACCGGGCCATGAACGACGAGCAGGCTGAAGACAAGTCCCAGGCCAGCGAACGTCGCGAACCTGTTGCGGCTGCACCGGTTGCAGAACCGGCTGCAAAACCGGCTGCGCCCCAAGCCGCAGCGCCAGAACCCGAAGTCGCAAAGGCCCCGGAACCAGTCGCGGCTCCTGAAGTTGTTGCGGCACCTGAACCCGTCGTTCAGGCCGAACCGGTCAAGGTCGAACCTGTCGCAGCACCGGAACCTGTCGTTGCCGAATCCCCGGCCCAACCGGTCGTGACAGAGGCGCCAGCAGCCCCCGAGGCAGTGGTCACAGAGCCTGCTGCACCGGCTCAGCAAAACCTGGCTGACATCAAACCAGCTGCACCACGCGATAGCGCACGTGCGGAAGAGGACATGCTGGAAATTCCGGCATTTTTGCGCCGTCAGGCCAACTAGCAAAAACAAGGTCGAAAGCCGCGGGTTTCCAGTGAAATCCGCGGCTTTTGCATCGCAACACTCTGTAACAAAGTGTGATTTGTAGCGACGTGGCAGGAGTTGTTACATCCACCCTCAGACAAAAAGACATTTGCACGCCCCAAAGGGCACCTGATCGGAAAAAGAACAATCACATGACAGACGATCTCGAATACGGCGAACACCTGCAGCAAACGCTGAAAAGCGAAATTGGCTGTAGCGGCACAGGCCTGCACACAGGCAACACCGTATCGATCGTCCTCAAGCCCGCCCCCGAAGATACAGGTATTGTTTTCCGCCGCACCGACGAAGCCGGAAACGGCGCAGAAATTGAAGGCCGCGTTGAGAACGTGGTTGAAGCCACGCTCTGCACCACGTTGGGAAATGACGAAGGCATCAAGGTTGCCACCGTTGAGCACCTTCTTGCAGCGCTTGCCGGGTGCCGTATCGACAATGTCTATGTCGAGGTCGACGGACCCGAAATGCCTATTATGGACGGCAGCGCCGCTCCTTTTGTTTTCCTGATCGAGTGTGCTGGCGTTGTGGGACAGAGCAAGTCACGCCGCATCATCGAAGTTCTCAAACGCGTTACGGTTTCCGACAACGGCCGGGAAGCCTCCCTGTCTCCCGGAGATGGTTTCTCTGTCGGATTTGAAATCGATTTCGACAGTGACGCGATTGGCAAACAGGATAAAAATGTGCGCCTCGTCAACGGCACCTTCAAAGGCGAGATTTCCCGTGCACGCACATTCGGGTTTGCCGAAGAAGTCGACCAGCTTCGAAAGATGGGTCTGGCACGAGGTGGCAGTCTCGACAACGCCGTCGTCGTGAGCGGCGACAAGATTCTGAATGACGAAGGCCTGCGTTACGACGACGAATTCGTCCGTCACAAAATTCTCGATTGTGTGGGGGATCTGTATCTCGCAGGGGCTCCTATTTCAGGCCATTTCCAGGGCTTCCGCTCGGGACACGCGATGAATCACGCAATCGTTCGCGCGCTTTTCTCCGATCCGACAGCCTGGCGCTATGTCGATGCTGATGAGAGTCTGGAAGAGCCGGAATTGATGCTGGCAACCGCCTGAAAGCATGACCACACGAATATGTTTGAACGGGTCGGTTCCGCCGGCCCGTTTTTCTGTGAATCCGGCCCTTCCGTGATATATTGATGTCTAGCCACATCCCGGACCCTTCGGGTATGTGACCTGTTTCATGTTTCTATAGGTACCGTTCTTTGGCGAGTTCGATGACGAAACGCATTCAAACACCTTATCGCAGCTGGCTGAAACTCAGCGGCGCGCTTGTCGCGGTCCTCGTTGTCGCGGCCTGCTCGACAGACGACCCTGAATATGTCGAACGTCCGGTTGAAGAGCTCTACAACGAAGCCGTGGATTCGGTGGAAACAGAAGAATACGGCCAAGCTGCAGACCTGTTTCTTGAAGTCGAGCGTCAGCATCCCTATTCGATCTGGGCCACCAAAGCGCAGCTTATGTCGGCCTTCAGCTACTATTCAGACGGCCAGTATGACGATGCCATCCTCGCCGTAGACCGATTTATCCAGCTGCACCCGGGCAACCGCGATGTCGGTTATGCGTATTACCTGAAAGCGTTGAGTTACTACGAGCAGATCACCGATGTCGGCCGCGATCAGCGCAACACCGAACAGGCACTGGTGGCGCTGGAAGAAATTATTCGCCGCTTCCCTGATTCAGGTTATGCACGCGATGCCCGCCTGAAACTTGATCTGACCCGCGACCATCTTGCCGGCAAGGAAATGGAAGTCGGACGCTACTACCATGAGCGCGAAAACTATCTGGCTGCAATCAATCGCTATAAAACGGTGATTGAGAACTACCAGACAACAACGCATGTGCCTGAGGCGCTCCATCGGCTTTCAGAAGCCTATGTGGCATTGGGCATCGAACCCGAAGCCCGCGCCAACGCCGCTGTGCTTGGCTTCAACTTCCCGGGAAGCGAATGGTATCTCGACAGCTACGAGCTCGTGGAGGGTGAAACACTGGTCGACCTTGATGGCGACGGCGAACCAGACCCCAAAAAAGATGGCGACGGTTTCTTCAGTCGCCTCTGGCCGTTCTAGGCCGCCATGCTACTCCAACTGTCGATCCGGGACGTTGTCCTGATCGACCGGGTCGATCTGACGTTCGGGCCTGGCCTCAGCGCGCTGACCGGCGAAACAGGCGCAGGTAAATCCATTCTACTTGATGCTTTTGGGCTGACACTGGGTGCACGGTCGGATTCTGGCCTTGTCCGCACAGGAACAGAAAGAGCTTCTGTAACTGCGACCTTCGACGGCGCAGTCGTGGATGACCTCCGGGTCATATTCGATGCGCATGATATCGAACTCGAACCCGGTGAAGATATGATCCTGCGCCGGACTGTTGGCAAAGACGGCCGAAGCCGCGCCTTTGTGAACGACCAGTCGATCAGCATCGGCTTGTTACGACAGATCGGCGATGCTCTTGTCGAAATTCATGGCCAGTTCGAGAGGTTCTCACTCGCCGACCCAATCGTGCAGCGCGATGCACTTGATGCTTTTGGAAACCTCAAAGCCCAGAAGGACAAGGTTGCCCGACTATATCGCGTCTGGCGCGAGGCCCAGGACGCCAGAGATACAGCAATCGGTTCACTCAGCGCCTCGCAGGCCGAAGCCGTGGAACTGCGAAACGCCCTCGATGAACTCGACGCGCTGAATCCTCAGGCTGGTGAAGAAGCCGAACTGACGTCCCGACGCCTGCTGCTCCAGAACGCCTCACGGCTCGTCGAGACCCTGAACAGCGCCTCGGATGCCCTGACCGGCGACCCGGGCGCCGAAACGCTGCTCCAACGCGCCGCACGTGTGCTTGAGCGAGACAACGAGATTTCTGGCGGACGCCTGACTCCTGTAATTTCCGCGCTCGACAAAGCCAACGCCGAACTTGCCGAGGCGGTGCAAGAACTCAACACCGTTGCACATGCGATGGACGCTGACCCCGGTGAACTCGACACCGTTGAGGAACGCCTGTTTGCGTTACTTGCCTCGGCCCGCCGCCATGGTGTGACAAGCGATGACCTTCCCCGGGTCCATCTGGAGATCGCAACCCGACTGGATGCGATTGACGACCGGGATGGCCACCTTGAGGCGCTCACCAAGGCTGTCGAGGAAGCACGGCGGGACTATTGCGAGGCCGGAGAGGCACTATCCCGTGCTCGCAAAAAGGCCGCAACGGCTCTGGACAAGGGAATCGCAGCCGAATTGCCGCCACTCAAGCTCGAAAATGCTGCCCTGACCACGCGCATCGACCGGCTGGATGAGAACACCTGGGCCGAACACGGGCTGGACAGTATCTCATTCGAGGTCTCAACCAATCCGGGATCAACTCCCGGACCACTCGGCAAGATTGCTTCGGGTGGGGAACTCAGCCGCTTCATGCTGGCTTTGAAAGTCGTGCTCGCCGGAACGTCGGGGACCAACACTATTGTCTTCGATGAGGTCGACACCGGCATCGGTGGGGCCACCGCGGCGGCGGTTGGCAAACGACTGGCCGAGTTGGCCAACACACGCCCTGACCAACAAATACTTGTCGTCACCCATAGCCCGCAGGTCGCCGCCTCCGCACGCGAACACCTTCGGGTCCAAAAGGTCTCAGACGGGAAATCCCGGGATGGCAACACGAAGACAGATGTCCTTCGACTGGACCCGGAAGAACGCCGCGAAGAAATCGCGCGCATGCTTGCTGGAGCCAAAATTACAGACGAGGCTCGCGCGGCCGCGGATCGATTGATGCGTGGTGAGGATGAGCCAACGTTACAGGCGTCCGCGTGAGCGTCGACCGTCGAGAACGAAGGATCGGTTGGATATGGATCGTGGCGATGGTCTTTATCTGGACCAGCTTCCATCTATCGGGGCGCATTGGCGCAGAACTGACCCTGACACCCTATGACCTGACCACACTCCGGTTCTGCGGGGCAGGTCTGATCCTCCTACCTTGGCTTATACGAAACGGTTTGGGCGGCATCTCATTCTGGCAGGCATTGTTGCTGGCCATGGCTGCCGGACCGGGCTTTTCGGTATTTGCCTTTGGTGGCTACCATTTTGCCCCCGCCGCCCATGGCGCAACCATTTTGGCTGGCGCCCTGCCATTGTTTACCGCGCCCTTCGCCTGGTGGCTTGCCGGCGAACGCATGAGCACTGCGCGTGTCATTTCGATCAGCCTGATTTTTGCCGGCGTTCTGTTTCTTCTGATTGATGCCACGACGGAAGGCACCCCCGACGAATGGCTCGGTGATGTGTTGTTTTTCGTCGGTGCTGCGTCGTGGTCGCTGTTTGGCGTTCTGGCGCGCAAATGGAATGTCACACCAATACGGAGTGCAGCGATCGTCGCGGTCTTTACCTTCGCGACGTTCACGCCCGTTCATTTGCTGTTTCTTCCTTCAGGTCTGCTGGAGGCACCGTGGCAGGAACTTACAGCGCAGTGGATATTTCAGGGCGGAATCATGTTCATCGGGTCGACCTTCGGTTATCCACGTGCATCAGCAGCCTTGGGCGCCACAACCACAGCCACAGCTGTGGCCCTCGTTCCGGCGTCAGTAACGATTCTGGCCTGGATGTGGTTAGGTGAAGTGGTGGGCGCAATTACCATCGGAGGCGTCGCACTTGTCATCATGGGTACGCTGGCAAGCACAGTGAAATTTCGCAACAAACTCAACACAGCCAAGGGGTGATGGACTCACCTGCGCGGCCTAGATTTCCAGACCATGAGCCACGACGACACCACATCATTTGAATCCCTGAGCGAGGCGGATGCGCGCGCTGCCCATACCGAAATGGCGGCAGCGCTGCACGCGCATAACGAGGCTTACTATCAGGACGATGCCCCGGTGGTCTCGGATGCTGAATATGATGCGTTGTTTCATCGGTTGGTGGCGCTTGAAGACGCATTTCCAATCTTACGGACTGAGGACAGCCCGACCCAGCGCGTGGGAGCAGCGCCTGCGCATGGTTTTGCAAAAGTACAGCATGCCATTCCCATGCTCTCGCTCGGCAACGCCTTTGACGATGAAGACGTGGGGGAATTCCTCACACGCATCCGGCGATTTCTGAGCATCGGCGAAGATGAAACAGTGGAGATTGTTGGCGAACCCAAGATCGATGGACTGTCGGTCTCTCTTCGCTATGAGGGTGGCGTCTTTGTCCGCGGTGCAACCCGCGGCGATGGTGCCGAAGGCGAAGACATCACCGCCAATCTGCGCACCATCGGCGATATTCCTGAGACTCTGGCAGGGGACGCCCCCGACATCGCCGAAATTCGCGGCGAAGTTTACCTACCGAAATCGGCTTTCAACGAGCTGAACCAAACCCAGGAAGAAAACGGCGCCAAGATATTTGCAAACCCCCGCAATGCGGCGGCCGGCAGCCTGCGACAGATGGATTCGTCGATTACGGCACAACGCCCGCTACGCATGTTTGCCTACTCATGGGGTGAACTGAGCGCAGACGTCGCGGACAGCCAATGGGGCTTCCTGCAAAGGGTTTCGGACTGGGGCTTTCAAAAGAACCCGATCTCCAGACTGTGCCGCAGTCTCGAAGAGGTGCTGGCACTCTATCGGGACATCGGCGAACAACGGGCATCCCTGGACTACGATATTGATGGTGTCGTCTACAAAGTGAATCAGATCGACCTGCAACGCCGTCTCGGATTCGTCAGCCGCGCACCACGCTGGGCCATCGCGCATAAGTTTCCCGCCGAACAGGCAACGACGACCCTCAACGGGATCGATATCCAGGTGGGCCGGACAGGCTCCCTGACGCCCGTTGCACGGCTGGAACCGGTTACCGTTGGCGGCGTGGTGGTCTCCAACGCAACGCTGCACAACGAGGACGAAATTGCCCGCAAGGATGTTCGGATCGGCGATACGGTGATCATCCAGCGCGCCGGTGACGTCATCCCGCAGGTTGTCCGGCCCATTCTGGAAAAGCGTCCAAGCGAAGCCCGAGCCTATACCTTCCCGACATCCTGTCCCGTGTGTGGGTCCGAAGCCGTCCGCGATGTGGACGAAGCCGTAAGACGTTGCACAGGTGGCCTGATCTGTTCGGCACAGTCAGTTGAGCGCCTTAAGCACTTCGTGTCGCGCAATGCCTTCGACATAGAAGGACTGGGCGCCAAGAACATCACCGCATTCCATGCCGATGATCTGGTGAATGGGCCGGCTGACGTATTCCGGCTCGCGGAAAAGCGAGAGACCTTGCTTGAGCGCGAGGGCTGGGGCGAACAATCTGTCGACAATCTGCTTGCTGCCATCGATGAACGACGCAACATCGAACTTGACCGTTTCATCTATGCATTGGGCATTCGCCAGATCGGGCAAGCCACCGCCCGGCTGCTCGCGCGCACCTATGGCACAGTTGAGGCTTGGCGTACGGCCATGTCCGAAGCCCAGGACCGTGACGGTGAAGCCTATCAGGACCTTTTGAATATCGATGGGATTGGCGTTTCTGTCGCCGAAGACCTGCTCGCATTTGTCCATGAAGACCACAACCGGCAGGTCCTCGATGATCTGGAGGCGTTGCTCGACATTGCTGCCTTCGAGGCACCACAATCAGATTCCGCTTTTTCGGGCAAAACCATCGTGTTCACCGGGACACTCGAGAAGATGACCCGCTCGGAAGCCAAGGCGCGCGCTGAAACTCTCGGCGCAAAGGTCTCCGGATCGGTGTCCAGCAAAACCGATCTGGTCGTCGCCGGACCTGGTGCCGGTTCTAAGGCCAAAAAAGCCGCCGAACTGGATATTGAAACCATCGACGAGGATGAGTGGATCGCCCGTTCCGAGGCCTGAGACCGGTAAAGCGAGGTGGCCTAGTCGTTCTCGAAGGCCGCGCGCACCGTTGCGGGGATCTCACAGGATTTTATCTGCCCTGATCCATCCGGATCACGTTGCACACAAACCCGTTCCTCTGTGCCTTCTGCAACCGCAACACCACTCTCCGACTGACTGACGCGATGCGTAACGGTGAAAGACCGTGATCCCCAGCGCGTGACTTCGCTTTCGATCTCGATGTTGTCTTCCCAGCGCGCCGGGGAAAGGAAACGAGACTGGGCATCCACGATCGGGGTTAGAACACCCAGATCAGCTTCCAATGTCTTCAGGGACATCCCCGCATCCTCAAACAACTGATGAGTGCCGCGATCGAACCAGTCAAAGTAGTTGGGGTAGTAGACAATCTGGGCCGGGTCACAGTCACCGAAACCAATCTTGAGATGTGTCGTGGTTTTCCGTGATGTCATTTCATCCCTGCCCTTCGTACTTTGCCATGAAGCCGGGCGCGAATTTTCGCAGCCGGTCATCATCAATACGACCGGACCGGGTCATATAGGCATAGCCAAAATCAAGCGGGCTGAGCTTCATATGATCAGCAAAGTCCTCATACCAACGCGCGCTCGACGTCGCGGCGTTGACGATTTTTTCAACGATCGGCTTTCGCGCATCTTCATAGCTGCGCAGCGCCCCGGGTAAATCATCGGGTTTCGCCTCGAGTGCCTCGATCAGCGCAATGACATCCTCCAGCGCAAGCCGCGTCCCCGAGCCAATAGAGAAATGCGCCGTGTGCAGGGCATCCCCCACAAGCACCATGTTCAGGTGTGACCAGCGGTCGTTCCAGAGCACCGGGAAATTCCGCCAGTTGGACTTGTTGATTATCAGCGGTTTGCCATCGAGTGTGTCCGAGAAGATCTCCGCGCATTTGATCGCGGAGTCCGCTTCGCTCAATGTCGCAAAGCTCGCCTTCTCCCAGGTGTCGCGCGCGCATTCGACCAGAAATGTGCTCATTTGCGGGGTATAGCGATAGTGATGGGCGTTAAAAGGCCCGTACTCGGTCTCGATGAATGTTTGGGTCAGGGTCTCGAACGGCTTTTCAACGCCGTACCACGCAAACTTGTTGGGCAGGTAGGACAGCGACATCGCAAAGTCACCCTCAAAGGCACGTCGCACGATGGAATTGATGCCATCCGACGCCACGATCAAATCGTAATCTGCCAGTTCGGCGGGAGAACTGATCGTCGTTTCAAACGCCAGTTCGGCACCCACAGCCAGAGCCCGTTCCTGAAGCAACTGCAGGAGATGCAGACGCCCGATGGAGGAAAACCCGACGCCATCGATGGTGACCTTTTCGCCCTTGTGGACGAGGGTCATATCCTCCCAGGTTTCCATTTCAGGGGTGATCAGATCGTGGGTTTCGGGATCATCAGCGCGCAGAAACTCCAGCGCGCGATCGGAAAACACCACACCGAACCCGAATGTTGCATCAGGCGGGTTCTGCTCAAAAACCTGCACGGTGGCGTCCGGGTGTCGCTTTTTCCAAAGCGTGGCGAAATACAGTCCGGCGGGGCCCCCACCAACCACGGCAATACGCATAACAAATACTCCAGTGTGCAGAATTAAGCCGCGAGCGGCTTCAACCCCATGATTTCACGTGCTTCCTCCGGGGTCGCCGGCTCCATGCCAAGCTCGCGGATAATACGCACGATTCGTTCGACCAGTTGCACATTGTTGGCCAGCACGCCACGCTCATAGTAGAGGTTATCTTCAAGACCGACACGAACATGGCCGCCCAGCAAAAGTGACTGCAACGCCGCATTCAACTGGGACGGCCCAATCGCGCTGACATTGAAGTTCGCGCCCTCGGGCATCAAATCGACCATGTCCTGCAATATCTTCGGGGAATACGGCATCGCACCCTGAAACCCCCGGTCGGCGCCGAGTACGAAATTGATGAAATACGGCGCTTCATCAAGACCCGCCTCCAGCAGGCGATTCACGTCCTGCAGCAGATGGGTCGGGCTGAACACCTCCCATTCGGGCTTGATGCCCTTGGCCTGCATCTTGGTGGCGAGTTCGCGACACCGCTCAGGCGAGGTGTTCATCAAGATTTCCCGGCCCTCGAAATTTGCGACAATGGTCGTCGGATCAAGGGTGCACATCTCGGCGCCGGCCTCGAGGCCCTTCAAACGCTCTTCCCAGGATATTTCCAGAAACCCGTCCGTGGCTTCCTTCAGCATATCGCCGTTGATGCCGCCGCCAGTGGAGTTGTTGATGATGATGTCGCACTTGGCGCGGATACGTTCGTTGATATCGCGGTAAATCGCCGGATTACAGGTCGCCTCATCATCCGGGCGCCGCGCATGGACTGCGACAACAGAAGCACCTGCTTCGTAGCAACGATATACGTCCTCAGCGATCTCTTCTGGCTGGGTCGGAATATTCGGGTTCTGCTTTTTGCTCGCCATCCCGCCTGTCGGCGCGATGGTTACGATGACTTTACGTTCGGCCATTCTGGTCTCCCCCGTTGGATCTTTTGCGAAACAACATTCTCACCGGAAAGCTTAACGCGGTTTCCGCTGCTCTCAACCCGTTTTCAGGGGCGCCGTCGCTGTGTCGAGCCAGACACGTGCTGCACCATCCACCAGCGGGCCGATCTCTTCGCGAACCCGCGCGTGATACTCATCAAGCCAAACACGTTCGTCATCGCTCAAAAGACCAACCTCGATCACGGTCCGGTCGATCGGCGCAAGAGTCAGGGTTTCAAACCCCAACATCGCGCGCTCGCCACCCGCTATTTCCGATGGCGGGCTGACAGCCACAAGGTTTTCAATTCGAATCCCGTATGCACCCGTTTTGTAGTACCCGGGCTCATTGGACACGATCATGCCGGGCTGAAGCGCAGTGCCGGACCCGACCTTTGATATCCGTTGCGGTCCCTCATGCACCCCGAGATAGCTTCCCACGCCGTGCCCTGTGCCGTGGTCATAGTCCAGACCGGCCTGCCAGAGCGCCTGACGCGCCATGGCATCAATCTGTGACCCGTTGGTCCCTTCCGGGAAACGCAGCGTAGCAAGCGCGATGTGACCTTTGAGCACGCGGGTGAAACGATCCCGCATCTCGTCGCTGGGATTGCCGATTGCGACGGTGCGGGTAACATCGGTCGTACCATCGAGATACTGCGCACCGGAATCGACCAGATAGAGCTCACCATCGCCAAGCAGACGGTTGGTGTCCTCGCTCACCCGGTAATGAACAATCGCACCATTGGGCCCCGACCCCGAGATCGTTCCGAAACTCAGATCTCGAAAGTGCTCACCCGGCGCGCGGAACGCGGCGAGCTTGTCGGCAACGGTCATTTCATCAATGCCATCACCCGGTGCGGCATCCGACAACCAGTGCAGGAACCGAACCAGTGCGGCACCATCGCGTTTGTGGGCGGCCCGGGATCCGGACAGTTCCGCCTCGTTCTTGACCGCTTTTGACATGGTCACGGGGTCGTCCCCTCGTGCAATCTTCACTTCAGCTGCTGCCAACCGGTCAAATACCCATGACGCGCCGGTATCAGGGCAAGCCCAGACCCGCTTGCCGGTCAACGCACCCAGACAGGCACTCAGGTCTTCAGGTGCGTGAACCCTCACGCCATCTCCAAGATGCGTCAAGACCGGGTCAGAAAGCTTATCCGGTGCCACAAACCAGTCGATCTCACCTGCCGCGTGTACCACTGCAAAACTCAATGGCAACGGCGTGTGGTCCACATCATTGCCGCGCACATTCAAGAGCCAAGCGATCGAATCCGGCTGCGTTAGCACAACGGCATCAAGACCATTATGCCTCAGAGAGGCGGCAAGGTCGGCCCGTTTGGCGGCGCTGCTGCGTCCAGCAAACTCAATATCGTGGGGCACCACTGGCTCCAAAGGGGGCGACGGGCGGTCATTCCAAATCGCATCGACGAGGTTCTGTTCCACAGGCACAAGTTCTGCACCGGCGTCCGACACTGCGCGCGCGAGCCGCTCACGCTGGGTTTGCGTGTGCAGCCAGGGATCAAAGCCCAGCTTCATGCCTTCAGAAAGCGTGTTGTCCAGCCAACTCGCGACCGGTTCTTCGACTAGATGGTGATAGCTGTACAGCCCTTCATCCACCTGATCGCGCACCTGCAGCGTATAGCGGCCATCCACGAAGATCGCCGCCTGGCCCGCCAGAACCACAGCCGTTCCCGCCGATCCGTTGAAGCCGGTGAGCCAGAACAGGCGTTCGGCATCGGGCGGCAGAAATTCGTTTTGGTGCGCATCTGCGTGCGGCACAATAAAACCGTCGAGGTCTTGCTCAGACATCGCAGCGCGCAATGCCGACAGGCGCTCGGAAGGTGACAAGTTGGTCATGCCCATGAAGCTACGCGACGCTCTCGCACAAGACAATCGGCCCTTGCGCGGCTAAGATGCGGGCTTCAAATTTGCACTCTGAGATGCATCCAATGGAGAGAAACACTATGACCCGACTTGATCCCCCGCCAGGACCCAGCATCAGCGTGGAAGACATGCAGACACGCGTGGCTCGTTTCAAGGAACTCAAGGGCAGTGATCTGTGTTTTATGGACCAGCGCATTCCCGGCCATGAAAGAGAAATGATCAACCTCCTCGGCCTCGGTGTTACCGAGAACGAGGACGACCCTGATCTGGCGCCCAAGGTTGGCGCGGCACACGGTTTCGCCAATGGTTTTGCCAAATGTGAACCCGGATGCGGTGCTGCCTTGCACTGGCACGAAACCGAAGAGGTCTTCATGCCACTCGATGGTACATGGTCGATCTACTGGCGTGATGGCGAAGAAGAGCGTGAAGTCATTCTGGAAGCAGGCGACACCGTATCTGTGCCCATCGGCATCTATCGCGGCTTCAAAAATGTCGGCGATACGCCAGCCACATTGCACTTCATCGTCGGCGGTCCCGACACAGGCAAGGTCCACTGGCATCCGTCCGTGATCGAAGCCGCCCGCGAAACGGGCCTCGCAGTCGACGACAACGGCCTGCTGGTCGAGGTCGCAGCCGAATAGGCTGCGACACCCGTCCCATGCGCGACCTCGGAACATTTGATTATGTAATCGTCGGCGCCGGTTCGGCGGGCTGCGTGCTCGCCAACCGGCTGTCGGCTGACCCGGATGTCTCTGTTCTGCTTCTTGAGGCAGGAGGCAAGGACAACTATTTCTGGATCAATATTCCTGTCGGCTACCTCTATTGCATGAACAACCCACGCACCGACTGGTTGTTCAAAACCGAAGCCGAAGAAGGCCTCAACGGTCGCGCGCTTGATTACCCTCGTGGACGCGTTCTGGGTGGCTGTTCCTCGATCAACGGCATGATCTATATGCGTGGCCAGTCGCGGGACTACGACCAGTGGCGCCAACTCGGCAATACAGGCTGGGGTTGGGACGATGTGCTGCCCTATTTCCTCAAGTCAGAAGATCAGGCTGCCGTCCCCACAGACGATGTACATGCGGACGGTGGTGAGTGGCGCGTGGAGAACCAGCGCCTCTCCTGGGAAGTGCTCGATGCCTTTCAGGACGCTGCCGCTCAGGAAGGCATTCCGAAAACCAATGATTTCAATCGCGGTGACAATCTTGGCTGCGGGTACTTCCACGTCAACCAGCGGAGCGGAACCCGCTGGAGCACATCAAAAGGCTTCCTCAAGCCCGCCATGGGTCGGTCCAATCTGACCGTTCTGACCCATGCAGAAGCGGACAAGATCGAGTTTGATGGCACCCGTGTCACCGGCCTGACCCTGCGCCAGAAAGGCGATCCTGCGCGGGTTTCAGTAGCCGGTGAACTCATTCTTTCGGCGGGCTCGATCGGCAGCCCGCAAATTCTCGAACTCTCAGGCGTCGGCAATCCCGAAGTTCTGCGTGAACACGGCGTTGCGGTCGTCCACGCCCTCAACGGCGTCGGCGAAAACCTGCAGGATCATTTGCAAGTCCGCGTTGCGTACAAGGTCCATGGTGTGAAAACCCTGAACGAGCGCGCCAACAGCCTGTTTGGCAAAGCGGGGATCGCGCTCGAGTATCTTCTCAAGCGTTCCGGCCCGATGTCGATGGCACCTTCGCAATTGGGAGCCTTTGCCAAGTCCGACCCGTCACTCGAGTTCCCGAACCTGCAGTATCACGTCCAGCCGCTGACGCTGGAGAAGTTCGGCGAACCGCTTCACCCCTTCCCCGCCTTCACCGCCAGCGTGTGCAACCTGCGGCCGGAAAGCCGCGGCTCGGTGCATATCAGGAGCGGGACGCCGGGCGACAAACCATCGATCCGTCCGAATTATCTATCCGCACCGGCCGATCGTCGCGTTGCCGTCGAAGCCATTCGCATGACACGCCGGATCGTGAACCAGCCCGCGATGGCGCAGTTCTCTCCCGAAGAATTCAAGCCGGGACCAAGCATCCAAAGCGATGATGATCTGGCACGTGCGGCCGGCGATATTGCGACCACGATCTTCCATCCGGTCGGCACCGCCAAGATGGGCGATGATGAGATGTCGGTGGTCGATGACCGACTGCGGGTCCATGGGCTTCAGGGACTGCGTGTTGTAGATGGTTCTGTGATGCCGACCATCACAAGCGGCAATACAAATTCACCGATCATCATGATCGCTGAAAAGGCCGCCGACATGATCCGCGAGGATCGCCGCACAGGAACAGCCAAGGCCGCCGCCTAGCGCATAATCAGCGTGGACCATTCGTCGTGATGAATACGTGCGACCAGTGACAGCCCCTGCACCCGATAAGCAGACATGACCTGCTGCTCCTGTTCGCGGAGCAACCCGGACAGGATGACCGGCACCCCCGGCTCGCAGCTGGCAGCAATGGCTGGCGCAAGTCGCTGCAGAGGTCGCGCGAGTATATTGGCGAAGATCAGCCCAAACGGGGCATGTCGGCGCAGCTCGCCCGCCTCGAGGCCGCGGCTCTCAAACACACGCATATAATCTGAAACACCGTTCAGCCGGACATTGGCGCGCGCCATGGTAACGGCAATCGGATCAATATCTGACGCGATCACCGGCAAGCGCAGGGATTTTGCAGCCGCGATTCCCAGAATCCCGGTCCCACAACCCAGATCCAGTATCGGTGCCGATACATCACCGGCACGAACCAGCCGTTCCAGCGCTTCGAGGCATCCGCGCGTGGTGCCATGATGACCGGTACCAAATGCCGTCGCGGCATCAACCAGAATAGGAACCGTTCCAGCCTGCGGCGGATCGAGATGATAGGAATCATGAATGTGAAAACGGCCGGCTCGGACAGGTTCAAACCGGGCCTGGTTTTCAGCCACCCAGTCAATATCGGGCAACCAGACGACATGCACGGCAGGCGTAGAAACGCCCTCAATCGACGCGACATTCGCCAATGCCGTATTCAGGGCGACTTCGTCCGGCGCATCCGCCCCGAAGGCTGTAATGCGACTTTCCCCGGTGCCTTCCACTGCGAACAGGTTTACGACGCCAGAGAAGGGTTCCAGCGCATCAGAAAACGCATCCTGACTGATCGTTGGAACGAAGAACTCTATTTTCCAGGCCGACCCCGTCACAACGCACTAGACCGCATCTGCAGGTACAACAAAGCTGTCGAGGACCTTCTTGTCCCCCGCCTTGTCGAAGCTGATCGACAATTTGTTGTCGCTGATTGCCGTAACATGGCCGTATCCGAATTTCTGATGAAACACCCGGTCACCGATCGCAAACCCATTTGGATCGGCGTGGATGAGGGTGGATTCTTTATCTCGCCCGGGCGTTCGCACACGTCCAGAACCATATCCACTGCCGCCATATCCCAGTGAACGACCGCCGCCAAATGGGTCCCCACCACCCGAATAGACTCCTTGTTCACTGTCGATGTCCACGAACTCGGGCGGCAACTCATCAACGAAACGCGATGGGATGGATGACTGCCATTGGCCATGCACACGTCGATTGGCTGCAAACAGGATCGTGGCGTCCCGCTTGGCCCGGGTCAGCCCGACATAGGCCAACCGGCGTTCCTCTTCGAGGCCGGCCAGGCCGTTTTCATCCATATTGCGCTGATGCGGGAACAACCCCTCTTCCCAGCCCGGCAGGAAGACCGTGTCGAATTCCAGCCCCTTGGCAGAGTGCAGAGTCATGATGTTGATCAGATCGCTGCCTGCAGCCTCGGTATTTTCCATCACCAGCGAAACATGCTCGAGGAACCCTCCGAGATTCTCGAACTCTTCCATGGCGACGATCAGTTCTTTGAGGTTTTCCAGACGTCCGGGCGCTTCGGGCGCCTTGTCGTTCATCAGCATCTCGGTATAGCCGCTCTCATCAAGCACCATCTCGGCCAGTTCGGAATGGGGCAATCCATCCCGTCCATCACCGTTCAATGCGCGCCAGCGTTCAAAGTCGCTGATCACGCCACCCAGAGAACTTCGTGTATTGGGACGCAATTCGTCTGTGGTCACCAACTCGGCAGCCGCACGATAGAGGCTTGTGCCCCCGGCGCGTGCAATCGTGTGCAACATCTGGACCGTTGTATTCCCAATGCCACGTTTGGGCTTATTCACGATCCGCTCGAATGCCAGATCATCATCGGGCTGCTGGATAATGCGCAGATAGGCCAGCGCGTCCCGAAGTTCCTGGCGTTCGTAGAATCTGGGTCCACCGACCACGCGGTATGGCAGTCCGAGGGTCAGAAAACGTTCTTCAAACTCACGGGTCTGGAACCCGGCACGGACCAGAATAGCAATCTGATTTAGCGGGATTGGGGTACCGTCATTTCCCTTCCGCTGGATGTCCTCAATTCGGTCCGAAACAACGCGCGCCTCTTCCTCACCATCCCAAACACCACGCACTTTGACGCGATCACCGCCTTCGGCCTCGGTCCAAAGCGTCTTGCCCAAACGCCCTTCGTTCTTGGTGATAAGTCCGGAAGCCGCGCCAAGGATCGGCCCGGTCGAACGGTAATTCTGTTCCAGACGGACAATCTTTGCGCCCGGAAAATCTTCTTCAAACCGCAAAATGTTGCCGACTTCTGCGCCTCGCCACGCATAGATCGACTGATCATCATCTCCCACGCACGCGATGTTCTTATGCTTCTGGGCGAGCAGGCGCAGCCAGAGATACTGGGACACGTTGGTGTCCTGATACTCATCGACCAGAATGTACTGAAAACGATCCTGATACTCTTCGAGCACATCGGGGTTTTCAGCAAAGATCGTCAGGTTGTGGAGGAGCAGGTCGCCAAAATCGGCAGCATTGAGTGTCCTCAGACGTTCCTGATAATCCCGATAAAGTTCAACCAGCTTGCCACCGGCCAAATCACCAGCGTCGGCCGCCGAAACCTTATCCGGCGTCAGCGCACGATCCTTCCAGCGCTGGATGACGCCCATTAGAACACGTGCGGGCCAACGTTTGTCATCGAGGTTCTCAGCTTCGATCAGCTGCTTGAGCAGACGCACCTGATCGTCAGCATCGAGAATTGTGAAATTGCTTTTGAGTCCAACCAACTCGGCATGTTTGCGCAGAATACGCGCGCCGAGTGCATGGAAGGTGCCCAGCCAGATCGCTTCGGCCGGTCCGCCAACCAGATGCCCCACCCGTTCGCGCATTTCCCGTGCGGCGCGATTGGTAAAGGTCACGGACAAAACCTGATACGGCCGCGCTTTGCCGCGCCGCAAAAGATGCGCCAGCCGCGTGGTCAGAACGCGCGTTTTTCCCGTTCCCGCACCGGCGAGCACCAGTACCGGACCATCCAGCGTTTCAACAGCTTCACGCTGCGGCGTGTTCAGTTGCGTCAGATAAGGTGCCGGCGCAGCTTCGGAAACGACGGATTCCTGCGGTTCTTCGATGTAAAATGGATCGCTCATTTGAACGAAAGCTTATATCACGACCCGAAGATGAGTCGTGTGTGCTCGACGCCGGTTGAAATTCCCGTGATGCACCCCGCGCATCGCCTAAGCGGTGCTATCATCGCCATCTGGCAGGTCTTGCGCGCAACGGATCGAGATGATGACCATATTGACGACGAACCTTCAGAAACTCACATGGATGTTCGCCCTTTTGACGGGCCTGCTTCTGCCAACTCTCGCGGTACAGGCACAAACAGCGCAGTCGGGCGTTACAGGAGACGTCCTCGATACGGTGGTCGGTATAGACACGCGTATCCCCGGCAACGCGCGGACGGCGAGCTTTCTGGGCACCACTCGGCAAGGGTCAGGCGTGGTGATTTCCGATGACGGACTGGTCCTGACCATCGGCTACCTTATCCTCGAAGCACTGGAAATCGACATCGTGCTCAATGATGGCCGGGAGATACCGGCCTCGTTTGTCGCCTATGACCACGAAAGCGGATTTGGTCTCGTCAGGGCCGCAAGTGAAATCAGAGTTACACCAGCCGAGCTCGGCTCATCTGGTGGAATGGGCGTGAGCACGCAAGTGCTTCTGGCAAACCGCCTGGGGCCAGGTGCCGCGCAAGGCGTGTTCGTGGTCGACCGACGGGAATTTGTCGGACCGTGGGAGTATCTGCTCGACAGCGCGATATATACATCTCCACCGAACCCCAACTTCAGCGGTGCAGGTCTGTTCGATGCAGACGGTAAACTGATCGGTATCGGCTCGCTTTTTGTCGGGAATGCCGCATTTCTGCGTCAACCCGTGCCCGGCAACATGTTCGTGCCCATCGATGAACTGAAACCGATTCTGGACGACATGATCACCGGTGGCCGGCGCGCCGAGGCGCCGCGGCCATGGCTTGGAATCGCGCCCTCCGAACATCGCGACCGGGTCTTCATAGATCGGGTCTCGCCCGACAGCCCGGCGTCGCGTGCAGGCGTTCAGCCGGGTGAGTTGATCCTCGCCGCAGATGAGACACCCGTTGTGAGCATGTCGGGTTTCTTTCGAGCAATCTGGCGAGGCCGCGAAGCCGGAGATGCCGTCAGCATCCGACTGCTGACCCCGGAAGGTCAAATCCGCGAGGTCGCTGTTGAATCCATGGACCGGAGCGACTGGTTGCGTCTGGATCCAAGCCTTTAGAATGTTTGACTAGGCGTGCTCTTCGTCACGCGCGCTCAGCAATGCATCGTTGTGCGCGCGCGTGACATCAAGTGCATTCACGATGCCGCGCAACAGCATGCTGTCCTTGCTCGCCACGACAGCGACGCTTTGCCGGTCGAGCCCCTCGATCAGCCGCATGGCTTGCTCCAGGCTGTCTGAAACAGTCAGAACATCCCCGGCGGAATGCGCCAGCTCGCCAACAATCTGAGGGCGGCCTTCAGCATCTGGGCTCATCAGAGCCGCATTCAGGTCAGCGTAGTTCACGAGCCCGCGCAGCATGCCGTCATCATTTACGACATAAACCTCGCCGAGCGGCGATTCACGCAGCTTGCTGTGCAATTGTTCCAACGGTGCGCTTTCCGAAATCGACGCCATGTTGCGCCGCATGACGCGTGCGACCGATATCCCCTGCAGAACAGCCTGGTCGTGACCGCTCGAAACGTTGAGGCCCCGACCGCGAAGTTGGGCGTGGAAGAAAGATTTGCCAAAGAACTGATGGGTCAGGATCGACGCCACAGCGGTGGCGATCATCACCGCAACGGTCAGTTCCGAAGACCCTGTGAGCTCAAAGATAATGAAGATCGTCGACAACGGCGCGCCCATCACGGCACCCGCCAAAGCCCCGGTCCCAATTAGCGCATAAGCAGGCACGCCCGAGAACAACTCGGGAAACACACCGCCAGCAACAAAGCCAAATGCGCCACCAACTGTCGCGCCAAGCACAAGCGATGGCGAAAACACGCCGCCGCCAAAGCCGAAGCCGATGCACACAGCGACCGCCGCAATCTTTGCGACAATCAGCAACAACAGGAAATCAAGCGCAAAGCCACCGCGAAGCGCGACATCCGCCGTTGTGAAGCCAACACCAAGAATTTCGGGCACCTCCAGCGCCAGCGCCCCGAGCAACAACCCGCCAATTGCAGGCTGAATCCATTTTGGAATTGGGGTCTTGGCCATACCAGCATCAACGGCGAGAATGGTTTTCATGAACGCAATCCCAACCACAGCGCACATCACGCCAAGCAGGATAAACGCGGGAAATTCCCAAAGCGAAATAAGCTCATGCGCAGGCACGGTGAAAGACGGTTCGGAGCCAAAATAGAAACGTCCGATCGCTGTGCCGGTGACAGCCGCGATAAAAATCGGCGCGCCAGCCTTAAGCGAGAGATTGCCGACAACGAGTTCGATAGCGAAGACAGCCCCCGCAACAGGCGCGTTGAAGAGTGACCCAATCGCCGCGGCCACACCACAGCCAATCAGGGTGCGGCTTTGCGACCGATCCAGATGCAGCTTCTCCGAGATCCAGGCACTCATGGTTGCGCCCAGATGCACAAGCGGTCCTTCACGACCCGTTGATGCCCCAACGCCAAGCGATGCGCCATGGGCGACAGCCGATACAAGACCGTCCTTGAGAGACATCTTGCCCCCGCGCAGAGCGGAAGCCTCGATCACATGCGCGATCGCATGGGCACGACCGCCGCCATGAAAGAAATGCAGGAACAAACCAATAAGAAGACCGCCCAACGCGGGCACGAGCAATATCTGCCACCAGGCAGTCGTCTCAATTGTCGGGATCACCTGATCAAGGGCGGCGCCAAAGGCCACCGACTGCAATGCATCGACAGCAACCCGAAAGACCAGCGCGCCATAGGCTGCCACAGCGCCGACAGCAAGAGCCATCACACCGAGCAGTAGATGTTCATTCCGAAGCACGCGGCGCATCTGCAACCGCGCCCGGACAACAATTGGCGGACGCACGCGTTTCCCTCCAGCCGGTATCCCGACCGGAACTTTGTAACACGTTGATTCTTCAGAAGTCAGCGCACCGAAGTGCACATCAGCTATGCTCCGCCAGAATTCGCGACAACGCGCAGAACCGGTCCGCCAAGGGCCACTTCCACACGATTTCGTCCCGCATTCTTTGCAGCATAAAGCGCGGTATCGGCCCGCTCGATCAGTTCCTCGGGGCTTTCAGAACCGCCAAATTGGGCCGCACCAATCGAAATCGTCACGCCGCCAAGATTTTCGCCTGTGGCTTTGCGACGGATGCGTTTGCTGGCCACAATTTCACATATTTGCTCCGCCACAGAGACAGCACCTTCCACATCCGTGTTGGGGAGGATTATGGCGAACTCTTCGCCGCCATATCTGGCCGCTGTGTCATGACCTTTGGTGCAATCTGTCAAACACTTCGCCACCAGCTTAATCACCTGATCGCCAAGAAGGTGTCCATGGGTGTCATTGAATTTCTTAAAGTGATCGATATCCAGAATCAGAAGCGAAAGCTCGGACGCCCCCCCATTTGAATCGGCCACAGCTCTGCCCAAAGCAAGATCGAACGCGCGCCGGTTGTCGAGCCCGGTCAGTCCATCACACATCGCTTCCTTGCGCGCATCGGTGATGCGTTCGTTCAGTTCGGCAATTTCACGGTTGGACTGTTCAAGCCGGTCATTGACCTTTCGGTTCTGGTCGGCGACGCGCTTGGTCTCCTCGACAAGATTGGAAACGATCTTCCGAACGGCACCAGCAGCCTCCGCTGAGGCCAGTTCACCACCAGCAGATGTCAGCGTTTCGGTATAACGCTCTGCATCTGCGCTGGCTTCATCGAGTATCGCCATGACTTCGGCCACGGATTTCTCCACACCAGCGCTCGCGCTCTGGAGCGCTGTGTCGCGCTTTTCACCATCTTCACTGGCGGCAAGCGTCATACATCTAAGGTAAAGCCCGTTGCATTCTTCTGCGTCAAATATCCGACCGTGCTGAAGCATCCAATCGATGCGCTGACAGATGTCGGGGTCCTTCTTGGCTACATAGCTGTACCAGACCATAAAATTGTCCGGGGTCGGCGCAATATCCTGCCTGGCCATATGGGCCATAGCTTCCTTGGCAAAATTGTTCGTTTCTTCCGCAGATATAGGCTGTGACATACAAGCCCCCAGTGGCTCTTATTTGTTGGGTACCATTGTGCGACACACGACTTAAGAAAGTCTTACTTGTGTCGCGAAATTCTGCGGAACTCCGGGGCTTGCGATAGTGATAATTCGTCTATTACGGACTGCCGAAGACGAAAAAGTCACACAGCATCAGCAGCTTGAGAAGACGATGATAAACGCGCGAGCCGGTCGACTTCGGCCTTGATGACCAACCAGTTTCGAAAGCGCACGATCTTGCCTTGCCCGTCTGTCGCCCTGGGACTCACCACGAAACATCCATAGGGCGCAGGCTGCGATACGTCGAACAGCCGCACAAGTTTTGGCGTCGCCACAACCAACGGAACGCTCTGGCGAGGCTCGACGATCACCTGTTGCACGATATCGGTCTGACAGCCGAGGATGCTGCCAGGGAAGCAAAAAGGCCATTCTGACAGGGGCCTAGACGGGCAGACAGCGGGGCGCCCCAGAGGCAGCAAACTCCGTTTTCGGCAGGCGATCTTGCGCGAGCATCATTTTCCAGATCGCCATGGCGGGGGAAACCGGGCAAAACTGTGCAAATGGATATTCGACAAATCCGATACGCACTTGCCGTGGCACGGGAACGCAGCTTTACCGGAGCCGCCCAGCGCCTCCATATCTCGCAATCTTCTGTCAGTGAACAGGTCGCATTGCTGGAAGACGAGATCGGGTTTCGATTGTTCCGGCGCACCGGACGCGGCGTGGAGACCACCGAACAGGGCCGCAGTTTTCTCGCCGAAGCCGACCGGGTGGCACAGGACTTCTACGGCCTTTCCGACACAGCACGGCGCCTGACCGGCGCGAGTTTTGAAACCTTCACTTTGGGTATGGGCTCGGGCATGGCGGGCTTGGTCGTCCCACGCGGCTTGAGCCATTTTGCCGACATCTTTCCCAATGTTCAGCTGCGCATCATCACGGCACCCACGCGCAGCATCTACGACCAGCTTCATACCGAGCGCCTCGACGTCGGCATCGCCATCGAACTCCCACCGGACGAACTTCCCGCAGGTCTGATTGCCTCTCCGATCGGCAAAAGCGAGATGGTTCTTATCTGCCATCCCGATCACGCGCTGGTGCAAGATCAGGACCCTGTAGATCTGGCATTGTTGATCGAGGAACCACTGATCACGAACGAACTGACAATTGGCTATGGCCAGATTGTCACCACGATGTTCTCGGATATTGGTGCCCAGCCAAACATTCGAGCTGTCGCAGACAACATCGATACCTTGCGGGAAATGGTCTCTACCGGACTGGGGGTCGCGATCATTCCACGCTCTTCTATTGATATCATTGGATCACCGGCATCGGTCGTCGTCCGCGAGATCAAACCACGACGCCAGATTGGGTTCTGCATCGTGCGACGACGTCAGGCCATGTCGCGGAATCGCGAGACCTACTTCGCCTTCCTCAGCGAAGCCTTGACCCAAAACGACTAGATATCGGTTTTACCTATAGTCCTATAGACAGAGTCCTTTGGACTCTGCCTGTTCGCGCACGATACGCTTCCCGGACGGATAGGCTTTCATATCCATAACTATCTGTTTTCAATCAGAATTGTGAAACATACATGGACGTCGGATCAGGCAAAGGCAGCCTTAGAATCGGAATCGACACGGGCGGCACATTCACTGATATCGTTT
>ERZ807291.191-NODE-191-length-95161-cov-39.675215_pt1 | contig 95161 bp, 85 predicted proteins | sample MGYA00521257_ERZ807291 | MGnify/ENA primary metagenome ERZ807291 (study PRJEB31413, sample SAMN03169783) | marine metagenome | biome: Marine; feature: Water; material: Subsurface seawater | place: North Sea | collected 2011-04-28 | depth 1 m m ... | reverse complement strand
AATCGTATTTTTGCATCTTTATGGATTCAATCACACAACTCGTATTAGGCGCCGCATGTGGCGAAGCTGTTCTCGGAAAAAAAATTGGCAACCGTGCCTTGCTTTTTGGCGCTATTGGAGGTACCATCCCAGATTTAGATGTCTTTGTTGGGAAACTAGTGTTTAACAATGAAATTGATGCGATGGCGTTTCATCGTGGGTTTATGCACTCATTTCTGTTCGCTATTCTGGCGACTATTGGATTTGGAATGCTCGTATTTTGGATCTATAACCGAGGGAAGCGTTATGGTATGACCACTCAAAAAGAATGGATGTGGTTATTTTTTGCTTCTATTTTTACCCATCCTATTCTAGATTCATTTACAGCTTACGGGACACAATTATTTTCGCCTTTTTCAAATTATAGAGTCGCCTTTAATAACATCGCCGTTGCCGATCCGATGTACACCCTTCCTTTTCTAATCGCCTTAATTATCATGATGTGTTTCAAGCGAACATCAACTAAACGTCGTTTGTTTTTACAGTTAGGATTGGGGATAAGTTCGTTGTATATGCTCTTAACATTGGTGAATAAATACCATGTTCATGGTGTGTATAAACAGGCGTTGGCAGACCAACAGATTGATTATTTACGGTTTCAAACGCAACCCACCATTTTAAATAACATTCTGTGGTACGGAATTGCCGAAACCACGGATGCCTATTATGTGGGGTTTTATTCGATTTTAGATACAGAAGCCACCGTTAATAAATGGCACAAACTTCCAAAAAATCATGAGTTGATAGAAGGGATGCCAACAGATTTAGAAACGCTTGCTTGGTTCAGTGATGGCTATTACAACTTAAATGTAATGGACAAGTCCGATACATTTTTGTTTAAAGATTTACGCTATCCATTAATGGATGAAAATGATCCAAATTCCTCGATTTTTAAATTCACTATCACTAAAACAAACGACCGATGGGAAGCCACCCCATTTTATGTCTCCGATATTAATGAAGGGGCAAGGGACGCATTTTGGACGCGCCTCAAAGGAATTTAAGACAAAACGCCCACAGTTTTCATACAGGCTTTGATCTTTTGATACGTCCGTTCGATGTCATTATCCAGTCCAATTGAAAATCGTATCAATCCATTGCTTAGTCCCATAGCTTTTTGTTCATCTTCTGGAATCTCGGAGGATGTCGAACTTCCTGGGGCACTAAACAAGGTTTTATAAAACCCTAAACTCACGGCTAAATAGCCTACGTTTTTTTCTTGCATAAGCTCCATTAATGCATTAGCGTTTTCTAAACTACCAACATCAATTGTCAGCATGCCTCCAAATCCATATTCTGTATTCATCATAGATTTAAAAAGCTCGTGTGACGGATGAGATTCAAGCCCAGGATATACGGCGGTTATGCCATCATTTTCAAACTTTTCAGCTAGATACAAGGCATTTGCACTGTGTTGTTTCATTCGAATATGAAGCGTTCTAAGATTTTTGAGTATAGATGACGCTGGACGACTGTCCATTGTAGACCCAAACAACATGCCCGCTCCATCAATTACACTTTTCAAACAATCAATCATTTCTTGTGTGCCACAAACTACTCCGCCAATAGTGTCACTCGATCCATTGATAAATTTAGTAAGACTATGAATCACAATATCAGCACCCAATTTGTTTGGAGAAATTGATAAGGGCGAAAACGTATTATCGACTACTAATTTTAAGTTGTATTTTTTTGCAAGTGCTGCCAATTCTTTGATCTCAGCGACTTCTAGAAGTGGGTTACTAACCGCTTCACAATACAAAACTTTGGTCTGTGGGGTAATGGCAACTTCAATAACGTCTAATCGAGTTATATCCACAAAGCTTGTTTTAATATTAAGTTTAGGCGCAAAGTTTTTAAGAAACGCATAGGTGCCCCCATAGATCGTGCGGCTTGACACGATATGATCTCCCGCTGCACAAAGTTGCATAAGCACTGCCGTTATAGCACCCATTCCAGATCCAAATACATTGGCCGTTTGGGTACCTTCCATAGCTGCTAGCGCTTCGCCAAGGTATAAGTTGGAAGGCGTAGTATGACGCGCATATAAATGACAGCCTTCTGTGTTGCCTTCAAAAGTATCTGACATTTTTTTTGCAGAAGTGAAGGTAAAAGTGGTCGCATCGGAAATAGAGGGGTTAACACCTCCGAATTCTCCGAAATATTGTAAATCTTGTATGTTGTTTGCGGGTTTAAAAGCCATGATTGTTGTGTTTTATTATATATTCAAATTTCATCATATTTAGAGTTATAAACAACAACTTTGTTTGATTGTAATAAATAAATCTATGTATTTGTGTTTATATAGATAATAAATTTATATTTTTGATTTAAACTATTTTTAACTAGAAAATTATCCAAAATGAAATTAGATACTATAGACACTCAGTTATTAAATTTCCTTCAAGAGGATTCAAAACAAACGAATAAAGAACTCGCATCTAAACTTGACATGTCGGTAACCGCGGTTTATGAGCGTATAAAAAAATTAGAAAAAGCAGGGGTGATTAACAAGTATGTCGCTCTACTTAATAAACAAAGTGTTGGAAAAGATTTTGTAGCATTTTGTCATATAAAATTGGTCAAACATTCTCAAGACCTCGTGAACCAATTTGAAAAAGAAGTTGCCACTATTGATGAAGTTTTAGAAGCTTACCACTTGAGTGGAGATTATGATTACTTGCTCAAAGTTCACGTAAAAGATATGGCGACTTTTAGAGAGTTTATGGTGAATAAGCTTACCAATATTGCTCATATTGGGAGTAACAATAGTATGTTTGTGATTTCTGAAGTGAAACATACCACGGCTGTAAATATTTAGCCCTCAATTTATTCTTCCATTGAATATATGTTTGTATTTTTGTGTGAAATAAAAAAAAATAAATAATATGAAATCATATGATGTTGCTATCATAGGATCTGGGCCTGGCGGCTATGTCGCTGCTATCCGTTGTGCACAATTAGGCATGAAAACTGCGATTATTGAAAAATATTCGACTTTAGGTGGCACCTGTTTGAATGTAGGGTGTATTCCAAGTAAAGCTTTATTGGATTCATCGCACCATTACGAAGATGCTGTAAAGCATTTTGAAGATCATGGTATTGAAATCCCAGGTGAAATCAAAGTCAACCTTGAAAAAATGATTGGTCGTAAACAAGCAGTCGTTGATCAAACCACTGGAGGAATTGATTTTCTAATGACTAAAAATAAAATTGATGTATACCATGGGGTGGGCGCTTTTAAGGATGCGACACACATTACTATTAGCGGCGATTCTACAGAAGAAATTGAAGCGAAATATAGCATCATTGCAACCGGAAGCAAACCCACAACGTTGCCATTTGCAACGGTAGATAAAGAACGTATCATTACATCTACAGAAGCCCTAAAATTAAAAGAAATCCCTAAACACTTAATCATTATTGGAGGTGGTGTGATTGGATTAGAACTTGGGCAAGTATATAAACGTTTGGGATCAGACGTTACGGTTATCGAATATATGGACCGCATCATACCAACCATGGATGGTGGACTGTCTAAAGAATTAAATAAAGTATTCAGAAAACAGAAATTTAATATTAATGTCTCTCATAAAGTGACTTCAGTACAACGAAGTGGCGATGAAATAACAGTGACTGCAGAAAACAAAAAAGGGGAACTTGTAGAATTCAAAGGTGATTATTGCTTAGTTTCTGTAGGAAGAAGTCCTTATACAGCAGGTTTAAATGCTGAATCAGCAGGGGTTAAGCTTACCGATCGCGGACAAGTAGAAGTCAATGGACATTTACAAACGTCGGCGTCTAATATCTATGCCATTGGCGATGTTGTCAAAGGGGCGATGTTGGCACATAAAGCTGAAGAAGAAGGCGTGTTTGTAGCGGAATCAATTGCTGGTCAAAAACCACATATCGATTATAATTTAATCCCTGGTGTTGTGTACACATGGCCAGAAGTTGCTTCTGTTGGAAAAACAGAAGAACAACTAAAAGAGCAAGGGGTCGCTTATAAATCAGGTCAATTTCCTATGCGTGCTTTGGGACGTAGCCGTGCCAGTATGGATTTGGATGGATTTGTGAAAATTTTAGCAGACGAAACTACTGATGAAGTTTTGGGAGTTCATATGATTGGTGCACGTTGTGCAGATTTAATTGCCGAAGCCGTTGTAGCCATGGAATTTAGAGCTTCTGCTGAAGATATTTCTAGAATGTCACATGCACACCCAACGTTTGCTGAAGCCATCAAAGAAGCTGCTCTAGCTGCAACTGAAAACCGTGCATTGCATGTTTAATCTCTTTTAAAAGTAAGTTATGTAACCCTCCGAATTGGAGGGTTTTTTTTGTATTCAATTTAAAATATTTATTTTCATTTGCTATTAGTTATTAATTTTTATATATTTAACTCGCTGATATATAGTGTTTTGACTAACTTTTTATAAAAAAAGTTAAACAAAACTTTTAATAACACAAATGGAGTCTTTTTTTAGTTCTCCAATGAAAATACTAGTTTTAACTTTGAATGATTCTTATTTACCTTACAAGCTAACAGATGATGCGTTAGTGGATCTAATTGTTACATCACATGACCCTATTTTCTTTAAGGTACTGTATGAACGTTATGTTTTTATGGTGTATAATAAATGCTTAAGTTTTTCAAAAAACAACCATGAAGCTGAAGATATTTGTCAAGACATTTTTTTGAAATTAATAGACAAAATTCAAACCTTCAAAGGCGCATCAAAATTTTCAACATGGCTGTATGCATTTACATATAATCATTGTGTGAATTATTACCATCGAAATAAGTTTAAAAAGTACGAAAAGAATGCATTAAATATTGATCAAATTTGTGAGGATACTTCAAAACAAGGTTATGAGGACGATAGCAACCAAACACTTCAGCTAGAACGATTAAATGTAGTAATGGGGTTAATTTCTAGAGATGACAAAGAAATATTAATTTCAAAATATCAAGAATTTAAAAGTATTAAAGACCTCATGAAGCTTCACAATGTAGGGGAAAGTGCAATCAAAATGAGAATAAAACGTGCTAAAGAAAAACTATTAGGAATGTATAATAGTGTTTACTGCGATGCAAGAATATAACCCTTATTTCTTATTGCGTTTATTATAATTTTTATCGCCTCTTGTTTTGGGTTTTTTATACTTCTTAGCAATAATAAATTTATATGAGCCTCCTAAATTTTCTTTTTTATTTTTATCCTTTTTCTCGTGAAATGCAGGACCTGGCGCATCTTCATCTTTTTGTTTGTGAGGATTATACGGTTCTTTTAATTGTGGGCGTTCTTCTTCGATAAGTTCTGTTGAAATTTCAACAACGTCAGGAAGTTCTAAAGTCTCAATCTTCATTTTCATCAGAGTTTCAATTGCATCTTTAGCATCAGCTTCGTTATCTTTTGAAAGAAGTATACTTGTTCCTTTACGTTTTGCACGTCCTGTTCGTCCAATTCTATGCATATAGTTTTCTGGATATTCAGGGGTGTCGAAATTGATTACATGTGATACATCATCAATATCCAATCCACGTGCCATAACATCCGTAGCTACTAAAATCCTATTAAACCCTTCTCTAAACTGCTCAATACTTCGTAGTCTATAGTTTTGAGTTTTATTGGAATGAATAACACAACAGTCGTCATGAAACACTTCTTCTAGTGCTTCAAAAAGCCGATCAGCCATACGTTTATTAGACACAAAAATGAGCACGCGATAATAGGCTTTACGGTCCTCCATCAGAAACCGGATTAAATTTACTTTTGTATAATAGTTAGGAACATCATAGCGAAATTGCATGATATTATCAAGAGGAGTTCCAGATAATGCAACTGAAATACGTTTAGGATTGGTGAAAAAATCGGTAATCAAAGCATCGACATCTGCAGTCATTGTTGCAGAAAACATAATATTTTGACGACGTTCCGGAAGCAAATCAAAAATATTGATCAATTGGTGTCTAAATCCCAAATCGAGCATCACATCCACTTCATCAATGACCAGTTTTTGAATGCTTTTCAGTTGAAGAACACGACTTAAAGCTAAATCATATAAACGCCCAGGAGTTGCTACTAGAATGTCAATTCCGTTTGCTATTTGTTGTTTTTGAGTATTAATGTTAGTTCCGCCATAAACACCTAAAATACGATTGTTTGTATAAACGTTTAAATCATTTAAGGAATCTACGACCTGAACAACAAGCTCTCTTGTAGGGACTAAAATTAGAACTCGGGGGTTTTCTTGTGTAGAATATATTAGGCTTCTAAGAAGGGGTAGGGAGTATGCTAACGTTTTACCTGTTCCAGTTTGAGCAATTCCAATAACATCCTTTCCTGAGCTAATGACATTAAATGAGTTTTCCTGAATAGGCGTAGGTTCTATAAATCCTAAATCTTTAAGCGCATTGCTCAAAGGTGTGGTCAATTTAAAGTCTTCAAAAGATAGCATTGGAAATAATTTTGCGTCAAAGGTAAGGTATTCTTATAAAGTGACGATTTATTATTTAGAACTGATTAACTTTGTATTGAAAATAATTAGTCTTTGCGACAACATAAAGAAATTACATGCCGTTCCGTAGATGAGTTTAAAACTCAGTTATTAGATTGGGCTCAACAATTTGAAGACATTGTTTGGCTTGATTCTAACAACTATTCACAACCTCATAGCTCTTACGATTCAATTTTAGCAGTAGATGCATTTACGAGTATTGAAACGGATGCTCTTGAAGGTTTTAAAAAACTAAATGAGTATCAATCGATTACTGAGGATTGGATTTTTGGATACCTTTCTTATGATTTGAAAAATGATATTGAACCGCTAAAGTCTCAAAATTTTGATGGACTTCATTTTCCAGACCTTTGTTTTTTTCAGCCTAAAAGGTTGTTTTTATTTAAGGATAATAAACTAACTATTAAATACCTAAATTTCGTTGCTGATGAAATTGATGGTGATTTACGGACTATTGAAAGTGTGTCAGTCCAAAATAATTCATCTTCTAAAAACAGGATTACAATTGAACCTCGAATTTCAAAAAAAGCATACCTTAATAAGGTTAAAAAGATGTTGTCTCACATTCATAGAGGGGATATTTATGAAGCTAACTTCTGCCAAGAGTTCTATGCAAACGCAAATTTAAATCCTCTTGAAACCTATTTAAAATTAAATACTATTGCACAGACTCCGTTTGCCACCTTTTTTAAAAAAGGAGACCACTATTTATTATCCTCTTCTCCAGAACGGTATTTAAAGAAATTTAGATTAGAAATCACTTCACAACCTATTAAAGGCACAAGCAAACGTTCGCAACAACTAAGTGAAGACGCAGCCTTAATAACCGCTTTAGAAAGTGATCAAAAGGAACGAAGTGAGAATATAATGATTGTGGATCTCGTACGAAATGATCTGTCTAAAATTGCCCAAAAAGGAACAGTTAAAGTAACAGAATTGTGTCAAGTTCATAGCTTCAAACAAGTGCATCACATGATTTCAACGGTTCAGGCAACTGCTTTACCAGCTGTGTCACCAGTTGATATTATTTCAGCAACCTTTCCAATGGGAAGCATGACTGGAGCGCCAAAAATATCCGCAATGAACATTATAGAATCTCTCGAAGAAACAAAAAGAGGTCTTTATTCTGGAGCTGTTGGGTATTTCACACCCGAAGGAGATTTTGATTTCAACGTCGTTATTAGAAGTATATTATACAATGCATCTAAGTCTTATATTTCATTTTCAGTTGGAAGCGCCATCACTTCAAAAAGTATTCCAGAAAAGGAGTATGATGAGTGTCTTGTGAAAGCCAAGGCAATGCGTAGTGTTTTGGAAAATTAATTTGTAGTTTTGACCCATGCTTAAAGCCTTTCAAAATCTTTTACAAACACAGTTCTTTTTTTTAAGAAACACACCGCTATTGCTTGCTGTTTCTGGTGGGCTAGACAGTATGGCATTAACAGATTTATGCCTCAAATCTGGTTTAAATATAGCTTTAGCACATTGTAATTTCAAACTTAGAGGTGCTGAAAGTGATGGCGATGAGAAATTTATTATGGACTTTGCAAAAGAGAACAATTTAGAAGTTTTTGTCACACATTTTGATACAGAAACACATGCACAGACTAATAAACAATCTATTCAAATGGCAGCACGTCAATTGCGATATGACTGGTTTGAAACCTTAAAAAACGAATATGGATTTGAATATATTTTAACCGCCCACCATGCGGATGATAATTTAGAAACTCTTCTTATAAATCTTTCTCGCGGAACAGGATTAGACGGTCTTACAGGAATTCCAGAAGTTAACGGCGCAACTGCCCGCCCTATGTTAGGGTTTTCTAGAAATGATATTCACAACTACGCACTTCAAGAACAAATTCAATGGCGTGAAGATAGTTCAAATAAAAGTATTAAATACCTTCGCAATAACATACGACATACCATCATTCCAGTTCTTAAATCATTGAACCCTTCTTTTATTGAAAACTTCCAAACAACTCAAAGTCATTTAAAAGACACACAACTCGTTTTGGAAGATTATATGTTGGAAGTAGAGGACAGAGTTATTGAATCAATCGATGAAGATAAAATCGTGTATAATGCCAACAAAATTCAATCTTTAAATAATCCTAAAGCGTATTTATATCAGTTATTGAAATCGTATAATTTTACCGATTGGACTCAAATCGTAACGCTTTTAGAAGCACAATCTGGAAAGCAAATTACTTCTTCAACGCATCGATTGTTGAAAAATAGATCGCAATTAATACTGAGTAAATTATCAAATTCAACTGCTACAGCTGTAAACATATTAATTGGAGAATCTCAAACCGTTGTTTCTATTCCTTGTCAACCGTTTAATTTATCATTAGAAATCACGTCCTTTATAGGACCCATTTCAGAAGATGTATTATATTTAGATTTCAAATCCCTTAGCTTTCCGTTGAAACTTTCAAACTGGAGTGAAGGCGATTATTTTCACCCATCTGGAATGAAAGGTAAAAAGAAGTTGAGTAAGTATTTTAAAGATGAAAAACTCTCATTAATAGAAAAAGAAAACACACTCGTTATGTATAGCGGAGATGCAGTCGTTTGGATTGTAAACCGGCGTGCAGACCAACGCTTTCTAGCAAACCAAAATAGTCCTAAAATTTTAAAACTTGTAATAAAACATAATGCCCATAGTTAAAAGCACTTTTAAAGCACATTTCAGATTTCGAAACGGGTTTATATCTACAGTTTATTCCGGCTTAATTCGACGTTTAAAAATCAATCAAACAAGAGAACGTATCACGCTTAGAGATGATGATTTTATTGATTTGGATTGGAGTTATAGTCCAAAACCTACAAATTCCGTTATTATTTTATTTCATGGTTTGGAAGGACATGGTCAACGGCCCTACATTACGGGTCCTGCCTTACATTTCAATGCCAATAATATCGATGCAATTTGTGTTAATTTTCGCTGTTGTAGTGGCGAATTAAACCGTTATTATCCAAGTTATCACTCTGGAAAAACTGATGATGTTGAAGATGTTATTAAATATGTAGTCTCTTTAAATAAATACGATTCAATTTTCTTAAAAGGGATTAGCCTAGGCGCAAATATTCTTTTAAAATATTTAGGTGATGGATCTAAGGTTCCAGCGCAAGTTAAAGCCGCAATGGCAGTTTCTGTACCGTGTGACTTGTCAGGCTCAGCAAAAGCATTACATACGTTTAAAAATTTACCTTATCATATTAGTTTTAAATGGGGATTAGTCAAACGTTTAAAGTTAAAACAAAAACAATTTCCTGGTGCCATTTCCAAAGCTAAAATAAAAACGATCAAAACATTGAATGATTTTGACGAAGTCTATTCATCGCGCGCTCATGGTTTTGAAAATGCACAAGATTATTATGAAAAATGCAGTAGTCTTCAGTTTTTGGAAGCAATTAAAACACCCGTTTTAATTTTGAATGCGTTAAACGATTCCTTTCTATCTAACGAATGTTATCCATTTGAAGCTGCTGAAAAAAATCCAAATGTATTTTTAGAAACGCCTGAACACGGCGGACACGTTGGGTTTATTAATTGTGAGGGGTATTATTATAATGAAACGCGAGCACTAGATTTTTTCTTAGAACGTGAGTAGCGTTTTATATATCTTATCCATTGGGAATCCCATGACGTTGAAATAGGACCCTTCAATTTTGGTGACTCCAATCTGTCCAATCCAATCTTGAATACCGTAAGCACCTGCCTTATCAAGCACCTTAAAATTATGGATATAATGCCAGATTTCGTCATCACTCAGTGCTTTAAAAGTCACTTTGGTCACGGAGTTAATGGTTTTTTGAGTCGTAACAGATTTAAAACATACAGAAGTAATCACTTCATGTGTATGGCCACTTAAGGATTTTAGCATTTCAAAAGCATCGTTGTTGTCTTTCGGTTTTCCTAGCGCTTTAGCGTTAAACCACACAATAGTATCACTTGTAATAAGGATATCATTAGGATTTAGTTCTCCTACAAAAGGCATCGATTTAAGCTGCGCTAAATAGTCCGAAATTTCAAAATGTCGAAGTCTATGAGGGTATTCTTCTTTTACAGGTTTAATTCGGATTTCAAAATCAAGACCAAGCCCTTTAATCAGTTCCTGTCTTCTCGGAGATGAAGAGGCTAATATAAGATGTCTTGATTTTAAAATTTCTGCAAGCATTGTTTATAATTTAATCATATTGCGCATCAAATGCTTTCATCCAAAAGCCTTGAACTTTTAAAACTTGTTCTATAATATCACGAACAGAACCTGCACCACCATTTTTATGTGAAATGTATTTTGAAACGGCTTTCACTTCTGGGACTGCATCTTGAGGGCAGGAAGGAAGACCTACCAGTTTCATTGGTGGAATATCAGGAATATCATCACCCATATACACCACATTTTCGGCTTTCAACTGGTATTTTTCAAATAATTCCTTGAGATGCACGACTTTATCGTGTGCGCCTAAACTAATTTCTTTAACGCCTAAACCTGCAAGGCGTTTGCGAACCCCTTCATTTTTACCTCCTGAAATAATACATACTAAAAACCCAGCATCTACAGCTGTTTTTAAAGCAAACCCATCTCTTGTACTCATTTTACGTAGCATTTCTCCTGCTGAAGTAACCAAGACAGAGGAATCGGTAAGAACGCCATCGACATCAAAAATAAATGCTTTAATGTCTTTTAAATATTCTTTATAACTTTTTGAATCCATGTGTAGTTTTTATTGATTGCGTAAGTTGCTTATATATAGATTGATATTCGGGGTGACTTTCTAGTGTTCTCAAATGATGATTTATGGTGACTTGATCATTGCGCTTGGCAGGACCAGTCTGCGCATTATATGGCGATGTGTGTTGTATTTTATGTGCAGTTTCTAAAATTAATGGTTTTAAGACCTCAAAATTAATGTTTTTAGAATCTGATAATTCATGTGCTATTCGATACAGTTGGTTGGTGAAGTTATTTATAAATACGGCAGATAAATGTAAGGCTTGTCGTTGCTCAGTATTAATCATATACGATGGACTTCCCATTTCAATCGCCAGCGTTTTAAGAAGATTAGAATCATTTTTATCCATAGTTTCAATACAGAATGGCACTTCCGAAAAACTCAACTCAGAAGTTGCTGAAAAGGTTTGAAGTGGATAAAAAACACCTCTTCGTAGCTTCATGTCTAATTCTTTCATAGCCACACTCCCCGAGGTATGAACAACCAATCGATTTTCGAAAGGAAGTTGTTTGGAAACTTCAGATACTGCTTTATCACTAACCGCTATAATGTAGACATCTGCCTTTTTTAATTGCTCTAAATCATGACATAAATCAATACCTTTAATAGGAAACTTAATGGCTTTAGGACCTCGACAATACCACTGTACTAAATTTAAGTTTTTGGACGCACGAACCGCCTTCACTAAGTGAGTTCCAACATTTCCAGCGCCTAAAATAATAACAGATATCATTCAGCTAAAATAAACAAGTAATTGGTCATTTGAAAGTTTATGTAACCCAATGCCAATTTTTTATTAAAATTACTGTTAAAACCAATTAACATAAATGAATTTTTCTATTAAATTAGGTACATTTGCATTTCAATAAACGAGCCAATTTAGAATGCTAAAAAAATTATCTAATTTACTTTTTTCTACCCGTTTAACAGGGACACTATTCATCGTTTTTGCAGCCGCTATGGCAGTTGGAACTTTTATGGATCAAGGCCAAAGCACATCACCAACGCCGTATTCCCGAACACTGATTTATAATGCTTGGTGGTTTGAAGCTATTATGGTCGTATTTATCGTGAATTTTATTGGAAATATTTTCAGATACCGATTATTGAGAAAAGAAAAATGGGCCACTTTAACTCTCCATTTATCGTTTATATTTATCCTTTTTGGCGCTTTTTTGACACGTTATCACGGATATGAAGGCATGATGTCTATTAGAGAAGGTGCTACAGAAAATTCATTTCTATCTCAAAAAACATATTTAACAACCTATATAGATGGCGATTTTGAAATCAATGGTCAACTTCAACGACGTGTTCATGAAGATGTTGTTGATTTTTCTCCTCGCTTAACAAATATATACCATTTAGAAACTTCTTACAGTACAACTCCTATTTCAATTGAACTAGTAGATTTTATTGCTGGAGCTGAAGAAGATATTATTCCCGCTGAAGTTGGAGATTATTATTTAAAAATTGTTGAAGCTGGTGATGGCGCTCCGCACAATCATTTCTTGAAATTAGGAGAGGTGAGTAGTATTCACAATGTCTTGTATGCCTTAAATAAACCTACGGACGGTGCTATAAATATTACCTATTCAGAAACCGATTTAACAATTCAATCGCCTTACGATGGTGAATTTATGACGATGGCTACTGGAGCTCAAGGGCTATTGGTAAAAGACAGTATTCAACCCTTAGCACTACGTTCGCGTTACATTATTGGAAACCAAGCGATTGTGTTTCCAAAACCGGTTATAAAAGGTCAGTTTGATATTGTTAAAAAATCAAAATTACTAAAAGGTGATGAAGATGGAATTGCATTAAAAGTTACAGCTAACGGAACCACTAAAACCGTGAAATTAATAGGAGGAAAGGGCTCTAATAATCCATTCAAACAAATTGAAATTGGCGGTTTGGAATTTAATTTCAAATACGGTTCTAAGCTTTTAGAACTTCCTTTTGAAGTTAAACTTAATGATTTCATTGCCGAGCGCTATCCTGGAACCGAAAAAAGCTATTCTTCATTTGAAAGTAAAGTGACTGTTTTGGATTCTGAACAAGACGATTTTGACTTTCACATTTATATGAATAATATTTTGAATCATCGTGGATATAAATTCTTTCAAGCGAGTTTTGATCCCGACGAAAAAGGTACAGTTTTATCTGTAAATCATGACTACTGGGGCACTTGGTTTACTTACTTCGGCTACTATCTTTTATACTTTGGGTTGATGGCTATTTTATTATCAAAAAATGCGCGCATGGAATCCTTGCGCCGTCAACTTGATAAAATCAAGAAAAAGAAATCTAAACTAGCAATGCTCGTTCTGTTCATGTTGTCTTTTAATGGGTTTGCGCAAACTCCTCATGGCTCAGATCATGAAAACGTACGTCCATCAACAATTCAGCTTGATTCAATTTTAAAACTAAACATTACGTCGGTCGATGAGGCCGATCGTTTCGGGCATTTGGTTATTCAGGATACGGATGGACGGATGAAACCTATCAATACCTATGCTTCTGAACTGTTGCGAAAATTGAGTAAAAAAGATGTGTACAATGAGTTTGATGCTAATCAAGTCTTTTTGTCGATGCAAGAAAGTCCACAACTGTGGTACAACGTTCCAATTATTTTCTTAAAAGCTAAGAAAGCAGATACGATTCGTACTCTATTAGGTTTAGAAAAAACAGCTAAATATGCAGCTTTAGTCGATTTCCTAGATCCTAATTTAAATTATAAACTCGCTCCGTATTTGGAAGATGCCTATAGTGCACAAGTGCCAACGGCAATTCAAAAAATATTTACAGAAACAGATCAACGTGTGAGCTTATTGTTCAATACGCTTGAAGGAAGTACCATGCGTTTATTTCCAATTCCAGACGATGAAAATAATAAATGGGTCTCATCAAATGAATTTAGGGAAGGTGCATACAAATTACAAGATTCACTTTATGGGAATTTTATTAAAACAGGATTCTTGGCCTACATGGCTACCTTGCAAAAGGATAAAGTTATGGGTGTCGATTTTTCAAAAAGTCAACAACTGTTAGGTGCGATTAAAAACACACAAATAAAGTATGGTGGTGATACCATGATTTCTGATGAAAAAATTAATACGGAGATTCAGTACAACCGCTACGATATTTTTAAATCCTTATTTGAATATTATATGTACGCGAGTACTTTGATGTTTTTGTTATTGATAATTCAAATTTTTAAAGACCGTAGTAAATTCATAAATATTTCTGTAAAAGTTTTTAAATTTACAATCATAGGGCTATTTGCGCTACACACTTTTGGACTTATTGTGCGTTGGTATATTTCAGGTCACGCGCCCTGGAGTGATGCCTATGAGTCGATGATTTATGTGGCGTGGGCTACGATGGCTTTTGGTGTAATGTTAGGCCTTAAAAGCGATTTAACTTTTGCATCTACCGCTTTTGTAACAGCTATGATTTTGATGATTGCCCACTGGAATTGGATGGATCCTTCTATTGGAAATCTTCAACCAGTTTTAGATAGTTACTGGTTAATGATTCATGTTGCCATTATTGTAGGGAGTTATGGACCATTAACACTCGGAATGATTTTAGGGTTAACCACCTTGTTATTAATGATTTTAACCACCTCTAAAAACAAGGAAAAGATGGCGTTAAACATCAAAGAATTAACCATCATAAATGAAATGGCATTGACTGTTGGTTTGGTAATGCTTACAATAGGAAACTTTTTAGGAGGTATGTGGGCCAATGAAAGCTGGGGACGTTATTGGGGATGGGACCCAAAAGAAACTTGGGCATTAATTAGTATTATGATTTATGCATTTGTGATTCATATGCGTTTGATTCCTGGTTTACGAAGTCGATTTGGCTTTAGTGTGGCTTCTGTTTTAGCGTTTGGTAGTATTATGATGACGTATTTCGGAGTAAATTTCTACCTCGCTGGTTTGCATTCCTACGCCAAAGATGATCAGGAAATTAGTGTTTCATACATCGCAACAGCAGTCGTTATCATCACCTTGCTGTCTGTATTTGCTTACAGAAAACACCTAAAATATTTCAAGACAAAATCTTAATAAAAACTGGATTTAATTTTATCAAATGTAATGTCTTTGTAGTCTGACACGAGTAGATCCGCTCTGGAATAATCCTGGTCTTTAGAATGCACGCTTTTGTAAGCAATACAAAAGATATTCGCTTCTTTTGCAGCAATAATTCCATTGGTAGAATCTTCAATTACGAAACATTCAGAAGAAGAGACGCCAGCAGCCTTGGCAGCGTTTATAAATATTTCGGGATGGGGTTTAGAAGCTTTCAAATCGGCACCACTCAATTTGTCTTTAAAATAGGGGTCAAGATTAAACCGTTTCATTACATTATTGATTGTAAACATAGATGCTGATGACGCCACCACTAAAGTTAATCCATTAGAATGATAATTTTTAATAAGATCTTCAACACCATCTAAAAGTTGGAGGTCAGGATCTTCAAAAAATAATTTTGTAAAATGAGCGCGTTTACACTTTTCTAAAACAATAGGTTCCAGTGATAATTCAAAGTGCGTGCAAAGAAACTCACAAATACTTCTTGTAGATTGTCCAGTAAAACTTCGGTACATCGTATCAGTTACAGAGATTCCAACATCATCAAACATCATTTTATAAGCTTTGTGGTGTAAAGGTTCAGTGTCTACAATAACACCATCCATATCAAAAAGTACTGCTTTTAACATTCTTATATTTTTTACGAAGATAATAAATAGAAGGAATTAGATTTTAGAAATAAACAGAGAATAAATAACAATTTTTTTATATTTTCGAATAAATAAAATTAATCAATGAAATTTCTTAAAACACTTGGACTTACCAACATATTATTGCTTGCCTTATGCGCTATCATTATATGTGTGTCCGAATACTTGTTCATGACAGGTGAAGAGTTACATGGTATTTTTGTAGGGATCTGGGCACCAATGCTTTTAGGTCTAATGATATTCTTTAAACTTTTCCGTCTTGACCGCTAATACTATAGTTTTATCGTTTTCTGTTTTTGTTTCTGTATGTGTTGTTATATGGGCTTTTGTTTTAATTAAAGAATTTAATGACATTGGTGATGATTAGCATGATTTAAACGTACCATTATGAGCTCTAAAAAACAAGGTTTAAACACCATTTGCACCCATTCAGGCGCTATAGAGGATACGACTTTCAAAGGCAGTGTTTCTCCTTTATATATGTCTACATCTTTTGATTTTATGGATGTTGATACTAAGCGCTATCCACGTTATTTTAATACACCTAATCAAGAATATTTATCAAAAAAAATAGCAGCTCTTGAACATGCTGAAGCCGCTTTAATTTTTGGTTCAGGAATGGCAGCCATCTCTGCAACACTTTTAACATTTTTGAAATCTGGTGACCATGCTGTTATTCAAAATGATATTTATGGTGGAACTCGTAATTTTATCGAATCTCATTTCACAAATTATGGTATAGAATATAGTTTTACCAAAGATTTGTCTGCACAGTCTTTTGAAGATTGTATTCAATCGAATACCAAATTAATTTATATAGAAACCCCTTCAAATCCCTTATTGAAACTTGTGGATATATTTGCGATTGCAAAATTGGCTAAAAGCCGTCAGATTATCTCAGCGGCGGATAATACATTTGCATCTCCTATAATCCAAAACCCGATAGATTTAGGGATTGATATTGTCATGCACAGTGCTACAAAATATTTCGGAGGCCATAGTGATATTAGTGCAGGTGCGGTTGCATCATCTCAGGAAATTATGGATAAAATTTGGGATCTTGCAAAAGATTTTGGAGGGAATTTAAGTGACTATACCGTATGGCTTCTTGAAAGAAGTATGAAAACTTTAGGGATTCGTGTAAAAGCGCAACAACGTAATGCAAAACGTTTAGCTAAATATTTACAAAAACATCCTGCCGTAAAAGCCGTATTCTATCCTGGATTAAAATCAAACCCATATCATAGTTTAGCTAAAATTCAGATGAAAGGCTTTGGGGCAATGCTATCTTTTGAACTTAAAGATCACTGTGATTCTAATGCGTTTCTTAAAGCTTTAAATCTTATAAAACCATCTATGAGTTTGGCAGGTGTAGAAAGTACGATGCTTTTACCATCTAAGGCTTCGCATGCACTGCTTTCTGAAAATGACAGAAAAGCTCAAGGCATTACAGATCAATTAATTCGTTTTTCAGTTGGTATCGAAACTAAAAAAGATTTAATTGAAGATATAGAGCAGGCGATTACTGCTAGTAACGTTTAAAACTAATACATACAATCTGATGAAAATTGATATACTTGCTTTTGGTGCCCATCCAGATGATATTGAATTAAGTTGTGGAGGCACACTTATTAAAGAAATTCAAAATGGAAAATCTGTTGTACTTATAGACTTAACAAAAGGGGAGTTGGGTACAAGAGGTACTGCAAAAACTCGGAAGCAAGAAGCTGCTAATGCTGCTGATATTTTAGGGGTGTCACTAAGAGAGAATATGAGTTTTTCTGATGGATTTATAGTAAATGATAAAACTCATCAGTTAGAAATTATTAAAAAAATTCGTCAATACCGTCCAGAACTTGTGTTGTGTAATGCAGTTAATGATCGTCATATAGATCATGGAACCGCAAGTAAACTCGTTAGTGATGCTTGTTTTTTAAGCGGATTAATGAAAATTGAAACCCATTTAGACGATCCAAACGAGATTCAAAAGCCTTGGCGTCCGAAATCAATATACCATTATATTCAGTGGAAAATGCTTCAACCCGATTTCGTTGTAGATATAAGTGGACAAATGGATCAGAAAATGGAAGCTGTTTTAGCCTATGCGACGCAATTTTATGACCCTAAGAGTCAGGCACCTGAAACTCCAATCACTTCCAAAAATTTTATAGAGAGTATTCGCTACAGAGCAGCAGATTTGGGTCGGGTCGTAGGCGTGGAATATGCAGAAGGATTCAATGTAGAACGTTTTCCTGCAATAGATTCATTATTTGACTTAAAATAATACAAAAAAGTGTTTGTATAAAACCCGAAATACTATACATTTGCAATCGCATTATAAGAATGCCAAACGGTGGTTGTAGCTCAGTTGGTTAGAGCATTGGTTTGTGGTACCAAGGGTCGCCGGTTCGAATCCGGTCTTCCACCCAAAAAAGCAAAAGCTTCTCTACAAATAGAGAAGCTTTTTTTGTGCACTTATGTTTTGAACGTTATTTGACTGCTTTATCTACACGAACAGCATCAGCTCTATTGGCTAATTCCCAAGCCGTGTGGAAAACTAAGCGTGTTCTGTTTTCTAAAAGGTCATACTCAATTTTATCAGGTGTATCGGTCGCTTTGTGGTAATCGGCATGTGTCCCATTAAAATAAAAGATGATCGGAATATTATTTTTAGCAAAGTTATAATGGTCAGAACGGTAGTAAAAACGATTGGGATCATTTTCATCATTATACGTATAGTCCAATTCAATATTGGTATATTTTGTATTCATTTCTTCGGATACGTTGTGTAAATCCGTACTGAGTTTGTCACTTCCAATAAGGTAGATATAATTGCGTTTTCCTTCTAAACGTTTAGGATCTGTTCGTCCAATCATATCAATATTAAGGTTGGAAACGGTTTGTGTTAAGGGCACAATCGGATCATAATCTGTATAGTATTGTGAACCTAATAATCCTTTTTCTTCTCCAGTAACATGTAGAAATATAATAGAACGTTTTGGTCCATATCCATTGTCTTTAGCAGCTTTAAATGCTTCTGCAATTTCCAAAATAGCAACAGTACCTGAACCGTCATCATCTGCGCCATTAAAAACTTCACCGTCATGCATGCCGACATGATCTAAATGTGCAGAAAGAATAATATATTCATTTGGTTTTTCACTGCCTTTAATCATTGCAGCAACATTTTCAGATACAATAGGTTCGCTAACTTGTTTAAAATCGATTTCAATTGTGTTCGTGTTTAATAAGTTTGTACCCATCGCTTCGCTAACAAGGAAACCAAACATGGTATTTTCGTTAACATCTAAAGCTAAATTACTTTCGCCTTCACTTTTATCACGTCTTTTGTAATAAGGGGCATAGCGTTGAAACAACGCTTCATTAATCAAAAAGAAAGCTTTAGCTCCTAGAGCTTTTGCCGCATCTCGTTTCGAACTTAATTCTTGACGACCGTTAGACCACTTAGAGTATTTTTCAGTACCACTAACCCCATAGATACCTAATGAATCCTTTGGCTCTCCAGCAACAGCAACCACAACTTTTCCACGCACATCAATGTCTTTGTAGTCATTGTAACGCGCATCGTTAATGCCATACCCAACACGAACAATCTCAGTGTCGCGTATTGTGTTTGATTCTGCATCAGTTATACTAACAAAATCTTTGTAGTATTCAAATGGAGTTTCTTCAATAGTTATAGAGACTTCAGGAGTTTTCACAACAACTAAGGGCACATTTTGAAAATAATCTCCGTCTTCCTTAGCAGCTGATATTGCTAGTTCAGTGTAGATATTTTTTAAATACTCAACCGCCATTTTTTGACCTTTATCACCAGTTTCTCTGCCTTCAAATTCATCAGAGGCATAGGTGTATAATTTTTCTTTTAATTCGTCTGCCGTAATGCTAGAGGCATAGGTTTCTTGTAGCTGCGCCTGTCCGATAGTTAGATTAGTAATTACAAGCAGTACTACTGTAAATTTGAGTTTCATAGGTGTATAGTATTAAGATGACTAATTATCCCACGATATTACAACAATTAAAGGAATCACTAATAAATTTTATTAATTTTTGTGATTTAAAGTTAATTTTTTGGGGTGTAAGATCCACAAAAAACGCCATTTAGAGTCTAATTTTTGCATTTAGAATAAAAATCTATAATTTTTTTGAAATTATTTTTGTTTTATAATAACTCTATAAATTTAAACAAAATAGAAATTTTAAATATTTTCATGAAATACAATACAATGTAACATTAATATTTAGTTAAAAACTTAGAACAATAGCGTACATTTTTTTGTTTTATTACTTAAGTAAAATTGCTAAACATTTTCATATGGCTATAAGCTCCTTATCTAATAAAGTCTTTTTTTAATCACTTTATGCAATATATTTGCCGAACTATTAATCATAAAAAACTCAAAACTATTATGAAAAAATTATTTTTAATTGCTGGATTAATATTCTTTGCAATGACAAACATCACAGCTCAAGAAAATGTAGTAAAAATAAATCCTTTAGCTATTTTAGGAGGAACAGATTTAGTGTCTTATGAGCGCGCATTTTCAGATAAAACTTCAGGAGTTATCAGTGCCGGTTATGGAGGTTTTAAATTTGGAAGTGTCAAGTATTCTTCAGTCGGTGGTGGATTACAATACAGATATTACTTCAATGAAGTACTTTCTGGATGGTATGGAGCTGCAAGGGTAAGCTATCAGTCTGGTGAAGTTGAGTCTGAAACAATCACCATTGGCGGTACCTCAACGGATGCCGAAAAATTTAATTTCTCCGCATTTGGTGCAGGCTTAAATATTGGGCATCAATGGATATGGGATAGTGGTTTTTCATTGGATCTTAATTTAGGGGCTTCATACAAGTCATTTGACTATGACTTTGACAATGCTGCACAAGAGGCTTCATTTAATTTTAGAGTTAGTGGAATTCTTCCAACTTTTGGATTTGGCTTAGGATACGCATTCTAATTACATAAGATTTTATATTTCTTAAAGAGGAAGCCTAGCTTCCTCTTTTTTTATCCCATAACTTTTGTATTTTTGTATTATGAAACGAGCTTGCTAAACACAGTATCAATCAATGGAATGCTTAATAGCGAAATAGCATGTGTCATAAAAAAAACAATAGATATAAACACATGAAAAAAATCATCATCATCAACGGTCCCAATTTGAATTTATTAGGCAAACGAGAACCTGGAATTTACGGTGCACAAACATTTGAAGACTTTTTTGCAGATTTAAAACATAAATATGAGGCCTTTGAACTAACGTATTTTCAATCCAATATAGAAGGCGAGTTGATCGATAAAATCCAAGATATTGGGTTCTCTTATGATGGGATCATTCTAAATGCGGCAGCCTACACTCATACTTCTGTTGGTATTGGTGACGCCATCAAAGCCATTGAATCCCCCGTCATTGAGGTGCACATTTCTAATACATTTTCTAGAGAGGAGTTCAGACACCAATCTTATATATCTCCAAACGCTAAAGGCGTTATTCTTGGGTTTGGTTTACAAAGTTACGAACTCGCCTTACAAAGTTTTATATAACAAAAAAGACGGTCCTTTCAGACCGTCTTTTGTATATATGTAGGTTTTACTTATATGTGAATAACTTCGTCATAAGCATCAGCAACCGCTTCCATCACCGCCTCACTCATCGTCGGGTGTGGGTGAATTGTTTTCAGTACTTCATGACCAGTAGTTTCAAGTTTTCGACCCAATACAGCTTCAGCAATCATGTCCGTAACACCAGCGCCAATCATATGACAGCCTAACCATTCGCCATATTTGGCATCAAAAATTACTTTCACAAAACCTTCTTTATGACCACCTGCACTTGCTTTTCCTGATGCAGAAAACGGAAATTTACCAACTTTAATATCAATGCCTTTGTCTTTTGCTTGTGCTTCCGTTAGTCCAACACTTGCAATTTCTGGAGTACAATAGGTACATCCTGGAATATTTCCATAATCAATAGCTTCTACATGTTGACCTGCAATTTTTTCGACACATAAAATACCTTCAGCAGATGCGACATGGGCGAGGGCAGGACCAGGAGTCACATCACCAATAGCATAATAGCCAGGGATATTTGTTTGATAAAAGTCATTAACTAAAATCTTATCTCTATCCGTTACAATTCCAACATCTTCTAAACCGATATTTTCAATATTAGTTTTAATTCCCACAGCAGATAACACAAGATCAGCTTCTAAAATGTCTTCACCTTTTTTGGTTTTTATAGTCGCTTTAATGCCTTCACCAGAAGTATCCACAGAAGTAACTTCAGTCGACGTTAACACTTTAATACCGCTTTTCTTGAACGATCGTTCGAGTTGTTTGGAAACCTCTTCATCTTCAACAGGTACAATGCGTGGTAAATATTCCACAACGGTTACATCCGTTCCCATTGAGTTATAGAAATAAGCGAATTCTACCCCAATGGCACCAGAGCCTACAATGACTATTTTTTCAGGTTGTTTTTCTAGTGTCATTGCTTTTCGGTAGCCAATTACTTTTGTACCATCTTGTGGTAAACTTGGTAATTCACGTGAGCGTGCGCCTGTAGCAATAATAATATGATTTGCACTATATTCAGTACCCTCAACATCAACTTTTTTTCCTGGTTTCAATGTTCCATAGCCAGAAATGATGTCAATTTTATTTTTTTTCATTAAAAACTGAACGCCTTTACTCATGCCTTCAGCTACATTTCGACTGCGGTTAACAACAGCATCAAAATCTTTGTCAAATTCCTTAACCGTTAGTCCATAATCATCGGCATGCTTAAGGTATTCAAATACTTGTGCAGATTTTAGAAGCGCTTTGGTAGGAATACATCCCCAATTTAAGCACACACCTCCTAAGCTTTCTTTTTCAATAACGGCAGTTTTAAGGCCTAATTGTGAAGCTCTAATAGCAGTAACGTAACCTCCTGGGCCACTTCCTAAAACAATAACGTCGTATTTACTCATAAAATCAGTATTTTGAATTGGTTTTAAAGCGCAAATTTACAAAACCTATTGGTAATATTAAAGGTCTTCCGTAAAATGTGTTTTGCTTTTTTTATTTGAGAATTTTGAGGCGTTATAATCAATTGATTTACCCTTTGGAATTGACAACGATTTCCAATCTGTATTTTTGATAAGTTTCCCTATAAAAACAAGTTGTCCAACATGATACGCATAATGTGCCAGTTGTCTATTTAAAGCCTCTAGAACTGTATGTCCTTGATTACGGATATATATGATGGTGTTTAAATCTGTTTCACTTAATTGACTAAACGTATCAAAGAAACAATTCCATCCAGTATTCCAATCATTTAAAACCGCATTTTTTGAGTTTTCTTCATTTATAAATTCATAATCTCTATTGCGCCACGATTTTTCACCATCCTCATTAAATGGGTTTGTCCATCTTGATAACATGTTACCAGAGAGGTGCTTGACAATCGTAGCTATAGAATTACTCGCTTCGTTTGGAATCCAATTTAACTCGTTATCTGAAAGTTGATTTATGGTTTTTTCTCCTAGAGATTTATAGTAGTTAAATTCTTTAGATATATTTTTTAGGTAATAGACTTTCATTAAGAATTGTGTTTTAGTCGTCTTTAAATTTCAAACTCACAGAATTCACACAGTAGCGTGTTCCAGTTTCTGTAGGGCCATCATTAAACACATGACCTAAGTGACCATCACAGGCCATACACACAATCTCCGTTCGAATCATACCGAGGGTTTTGTCAGAAATATAGCCAACTTTTCCTTTAATAGAGGCATCAAAACTTGGCCAGCCACAATGAGCGTCAAACTTGGTACTACTTTCAAAAAGAGGTTCATTACATCCTGCACAACAGTAGGTGCCGTTTTCAAAATGAAGATTATAAGCACCTGAATGTGGCATTTCAGTTCCTTTTTTTCGAAGAATGCGGTATTGTTCATCCGTTAATTCTTCTTTCCATTCGATCTCCGATTTATTCATTTGCTGTTGGTGTAAATGTTAAGGCAGCGCCATTAATACAATGCCGTTTACCAGTTGTTTTACTAGGGCCATCATTAAATACATGTCCCAAATGGCCGCCACAAACGGCACAATGCTCTTCCGTACGAGCCATTCCTATGTTATAGTCTACAGAAAACGCTACATTACCCTCAATTTCTTTATCAAAACTAGGCCACCCTGTACCAGAGTTAAATTTATTAGCAGCATTAAATAGAGGCGTATTACAACCTGCACAACTATAAATCCCAGGAGAGTATATTTTATCCAAAGGGCTCGAACCAGCACGCTCGGTTCCGGCTTGTCTCAATACATAATATTGAAGCTCAGTAAGCTGTGTTTTCCATTCTTGTTTTGTTTTTGTGACCTTAAAAACTTCTTTTTTTTGTGCCTTCGTTTGGCATGAAAACAGAAGGCAAATAGTACATATTGAAATTACTTTTTTGATATTCATGAGTAGGGTTTTTTAAAATTATTTAAAAATAAGTATTTATTTAATGAATTATATTTTTTTCACATAAATTTGTGACTCTTGAAATAGAACGTTTTTTATGATTTTAAAAATAAACTACTTAAATAATGAAAAATAAACTTTTAACATTCCTAGTTTGTATACTTAGTTTTTCCTGTGCAACCAATCCATTCACAGGAAAAAAAACCATGGCTTTTATGCCAAATTCTCAGTTATTACCAATGGTTTTTGCTCAGTATGATCAGTTTTTGACTGACAATAAAGTCCTAAAAGGAACATCGGATGCTGAAATGATTGCAAGAGTGGGGCAACGTATTTCAGTTGCAGCGGAACGTTGGTTAGATGCTAATAATTATCAAGGCTATTTAAAAGATTATAAATGGGAATATAATTTAGTAGATGATAAGACTGTGAACGCTTGGTGCATGCCTGGTGGGAAAATCGTTTTTTACACGGGGATTCTTCCGATCGCTGCTGGAGAAACAGGTGTCGCTGCAATTATGGGTCATGAAGTCGCACATGCCTTAGCAAACCATGGTCAACAACGCATGAGTGCAGGAATGATTCAACAAGCTGGTGCGATTGGCGTTGCCGCAGCTTCAAACGATAAAAGTAGTACAGAACAACGTATTTGGATGCAAGCATACGGAGTTAGCAGTTCAGTAGCTGGTGTGTTACCTTTTAGTAGATCCCATGAAACAGAAGCTGATAAAATTGGTTTATATCTTATGGCAATAGCAGGCTATAGTCCTGAGGAAGCCTCTAAATTATGGGAACGTATGAAAGCCAATAGTGGAGGCAAAGCCCCACCGGAATTTTTAAGTACGCACCCGTCAAACGATTCGCGTATTGCTAATTTAAGATCCCTATCAAACCAAGCAAAAGAGGAAGCTCTCAAGTTTGGAGTGACATCTTTTAGGTAATACGTTCGTCAGAATTGAAATAAATCATTAAATTAGGAGCTGCTCAATAAAATGAGCAGTTTTTTTTATGAAACAAGCTTGCTAAAATTATTAGCACCCAAGGGAATGACTAATAGTGAACAGCATGTAACCTTTTAAAAATAATAGATAAGACACATGAAAAAATTTGAGAAAGGTAGTAAAAAACTCACCAAAGCTTGGGCATTTTATGATTGGGCGAATTCAGTATACCCTCTAGTAATTAGTACGGCAATTTTTCCAATCTACTACAGCAGTATGACAAGTTCATTTGCGAATGATGCTGGTGATATTTCTTTTTTAGGAGCCTATTGGGATCCCACCTCATTATATGATTATACATTGGCATTCTCCTTCTTAATTGTTGCGGGTATTTCACCTATTCTTTCTGCGATTGCAGATTATATGGGTAATAAACTAAAATTCATGAAATTCTTTTGTCTTTTAGGATCCTTGTCAGTAATGTGTTTATTCTTTTTTACAGGACCGGACTCCTTATGGGTAGCACTCACTTTTACCATTTTGGCAAGTATTGGTTTTTGGGGAAGTATAGTATTTTATAACGCCTATTTACCTGAAGTCGCCTTTCCAGAACAACAAGATAAAGTCAGTGCCCAAGGTTTTATTTTTGGGTATACAGGATCTGTATTATTACTTATTTTTAGCCTAGCAATGGTTCAAATGCCTGAATGGTTTGGGATTACAGATCCCACCTTAGCGCCTCGAATCACATTTTTATTAGTCGGTATTTGGTGGCTTGGATTTGCTCAGATTACATACAGAAATCTACCAAATAATACATTTAACCATAAACCTGAAAAAGATTTTATTTGGAAAGGACTTAAAGAGTTAAAAATTGTTTTTAAGGAACTTGTTAATTATCCACAGCTTAAATATTTTTTAGTGTCTTTTTTCTGTTTCAGTGTGGGGGTTCAAACCATTGTGCTCATGGCTGGCATTTTTGGCAGTAAAGAATTAGGATTACCAACCTCAAATTTAATTTTCACAATTATTCTTGTACAGCTTGTCGCAATTCTTGGCGCTTTCCTGTTTTCAAAATTATCAACTAAAATTGGAAACATCAGAACCTTAAAATTAACACTCATTATATGGGGAGGTGTCTGTCTTTTGGCATTTTCGTTAGATGTTAATCAAGCTAACGTAGATTATTATTTTTATTGTTTAGGTATTTTATTAGGCTTTGTTTTAGGGGCTACCCAATCGATTGGTCGTTCAACCTATTCAAAGCTATTACCAGATACGCATGACCATGCTACATATTTTAGTTTTTATGATGTCACCGAAAAAATCGCTATAGTTTTAGGGATGTTGGTTTTTGGATTACTTATCGCTTTGACAGGTTCTATGCAATATTCGGTACTTTCATTAGCATTCTTTTTTCTGATTGCCTATATTGTGCTAAGCCGCATCAAAGCCACTAAATTTGTCAATTAATTTCTTTTAAATTACATCAATTCCTAAGTTGGCATAACAATTGAACATAGTTTAAAGACGAAAGAATATACACTCTTATAAGGTGTTTCCTTGCGTTTAATATGAATCATTAATATCAAACTAGTTCTGTTTTATGACAGAATGACCTAATATACCTATGAGCAAATCAAAATTCACAATGCTTGACAGTTTGTCATTACAAGACTTTGACGAAAATTCGGAGTTAATTCCATTAATGACCACTGAAGATGAAGAAGCTATAAAAAATGAATCGTTACCAGAAACAGTGCCGATTCTTTCGCTAAGAAATACTGTTTTATTTCCAGGAGTAGTCATTCCAATTACTGCTGGTCGAGACAAGTCTATTCAGTTAATTAATGACGCAAATTCTGGTTCTAAAGTCATTGGCGTGGTTTCTCAAAAAGATGAAACTATAGAAGATCCATCTATTGATGACATTTACTCGACTGGAACGGTTGCACGTATTTTAAAAGTACTTAAAATGCCTGACGGAAATACAACAGTTATAATTCAGGGAAAAAAACGATTTCAAATCTCTGAAATGGTATCGGATTCGCCTTATATGGTGGCTAAAATTCAGGATGTTCCAGAAATTACCCCTTTGGGTACTACCGAATTTCCTGCGATTATTGAATCTATAAAAGATCTTGCTTTACAAATTATTAAACAAAGCCCAACAATTCCAAGTGAAGCTTCTTTTGCGATAAAAAATATTGAAAGCAGTTCATTTCTAATCAATTTTGTGTCCTCAAACATGAACCTCTCTGTTGTTGAAAAGCAGAAGTTATTAGAAGTTCATGACCTTCAAGAACGTGCATTGCTAACTTTGAAACATATGAATGTTGAGTTTCAACGCTTGGAGCTTAAAAATGACATTCAATCCAAAGTGCAAAGTGACATGAGTCAGCAACAGCGCGAATATTTCTTACAGCAACAAATCAAAACTATTCAAGAAGAACTGGGCGGTGTGAGTTATGAAGAGGAAATTGAGGAAATGAAATCTCGTGCGGTTAAAAAATCATGGAATGCTAAGGTAGAGGCTCATTTTAATAAAGAGATTGGGAAGCTTCAACGCATGAACCCACAAGTTGCCGAGTATTCCATTCAACGGAACTATTTAGATTTGTTTTTAGATTTACCTTGGGATTCTTTTAGTGATGATAATTTTGATTTGAAACGAGCACAAAAAATATTGGATCGCGATCATTTTGGATTAGAAGAAGTCAAACGTCGAATTATAGAATATTTGGCTGTTTTGAAACTTCGAAAAGACATGAAATCGCCCATTCTCTGTTTGTATGGTCCTCCAGGCGTTGGTAAAACATCTTTAGGAAAGTCCATAGCGGAAGCTTTAGGAAGAGAATATATCAGAATTTCATTAGGAGGACTTAGAGATGAAGCAGAAATTAGAGGGCATAGAAAAACATATATAGGTGCTATGCCAGGACGAATTTTGCAAAGCTTAAAAAAGGCAGGGACATCTAATCCCGTATTTGTTCTAGATGAAATTGATAAACTTTCAAGTTCTCATCAGGGCGACCCATCGTCTGCAATGCTAGAAGTTTTAGACCCAGAACAAAATTCGGAGTTTTATGATAACTTTTTGGAAATGGGGTATGATCTTTCAAAAGTTATGTTTGTGGCCACGTCTAACAGTCTTAATACGATACAACCTGCACTTTTAGATCGAATGGAAATTATTAATGTGAGTGGCTATACGATTGAAGAAAAAGTTCAAATCGGAAAAAAGTACTTATTACCAAAGCAAATTTTAGAACATGGAATGAAAGGTTCTGATCTAAAAATTGCGCAACCACAATTAGAAAAAATTGTAGAAGGCTACACTAGAGAATCTGGAGTTCGTGGACTTGAAAAACAAATCGCTAAAATGGTGCGTTATGCAGCCAAAAACATTGCGATGGAAGAATCCTACGCTGTTAAAGTTTCTAACGAGGCGATTATAAAAGTATTAGGCAGCCCAAAGCTAGAACGGGATAAGTATGAAAACAACGATGTAGCTGGTGTTGTAACTGGCTTAGCATGGACGCGTGTTGGGGGCGATATTTTATTTATTGAATCTATTTTATCAAAAGGAAAAGGCAGTCTAACAATCACTGGAAACTTGGGTAAAGTAATGAAAGAATCGGCAACTATTGCCATGGAATACATCAAAGCAAATGCGGATTTATATGATTTAAAGCCAGAAATTTTTGACACATATAACGTGCATATTCATGTCCCTGAAGGCGCTACTCCAAAAGATGGTCCTAGTGCAGGAATTACAATGCTAACATCGTTAGTGTCTTTATTTACACAGAAAAAAATTAAGAAAAATTTAGCGATGACTGGGGAAATTACATTGCGAGGTAAAGTGTTGCCTGTAGGTGGAATTAAAGAGAAAATTTTAGCAGCTAAGCGAGCAAAAATTAAAGAGATTATCCTATCTAAGGAAAACAAAAGTGACATTGAAGATATAAATCAATCGTATTTAAAAGGGTTAACTTTTTATTTTGTTTCTGAGATGAGTGAAGTCATTGAAATAGCAATTACGAATCAAAAAGTGAAAAATGCAAAAACACTTTAATTTAGTTAATTTTTTCACCTCTCAAAATAAACACTTCTAATATTCGTTTTAGAACTGATTAACATTACATGAGAATAAGTATAGTTGTTACGTTTTTTTTGGTTTTGTGCTGTAGTTCAGCTGTGTATGCGCAGTTAGGAGGCGAATCTACATACCAATTTTTAAACCTTGTTTCCTCTCCGCGTCAAGCGGCTCTAGGTGGTAAAGTTCTTACAAATGTTGATTATGACGTTACACAAGCGCTTTATAACCCAGCAACTATTAATGAAGATATGGATAATCAGTTGGCACTGAATTACTCTAATTACTTAGGAGATATTAGCTACGGAACAGCTGCTTATGCCTACACTTGGGACCGTAGAACAAAAACATTTCATATTGGGATGACCTATATTAATTATGGTAGTTTTGATGGGTATGATGAAAACGGAATAAGTACAGGAACATTTTCTGGAAATGAAGCTGCTATTTCAATGGGCTATGCTACTCAAGTTGGATACTCGGATTTTTATATCGGTGGAAATCTTAAGTTAATTTCCTCTAAACTTGAGCAGTATAATTCGCTTGGTGTTGCTGGAGATTTAGGATTGATCTATATAAATGAGTATTTAGAGTTTAATGCGGCTCTTGTAATTCGAAATTTTGGAACACAACTCACAACTTATGCTGGCTTGAAAGAGTCATTACCACTAGAAATTGCTCTAGGGTTTTCTCAAAAACTTGAAAATGTTCCTTTAAGATGGCATCTCACCTTTGAAAATTTACAACAATGGCCAATTGCAACGGCTAATCCTGCGCGAGCTACATCAGATTTAAGCGGAAATCAAACGGAAGAAAAAGTTGGGTTTCTAAGTAATATTGCTCGACATACTATTGTGGGGTTAGAGTTATTTCCTGATAAAGGATTTAATATTAGATTAGGTTATAGTTTTAGAAGAGCAGAGGAGTTGAAAATTATAGAACAACGTAATTTTTCAGGATTTTCTTTTGGAATTGGCTTGAAGTTTAACAAAATAAGATTTAGTTTTACACATGCACGCTATACATTAGCCTCAAATACAAGTTTTTTTGGGCTTCAAATTAATTTACAGTAATGAAAAAAATAACGATTGCCATTGATGGATTTTCCTCCACAGGAAAAAGTACACTTGCCAAACAACTCGCGCAAAAGCTTCAATACGTTTATGTAGACTCTGGTGCAATGTATCGTGCAGTAGCTTTGTATGCACTACAACACAAACTGATTCAAAATAGTGTTCTAAATACAGAAGAACTCATAAATAATTTACCGCTTATCAAGGTTGCTTTTCAATACAATGCATCTTTAAAAGCTTCTGAAATTTATTTAAATGATGTAAATGTGAATACAGAAATTCGAACTATGGAGGTTTCTAATACAGTTAGCATCGTTGCATCGGTGCCAGAAGTTCGTCAACAATTAGTAGCATTACAGCAACACATGGGTGCAAAAAAAGGCATTGTGATGGATGGAAGAGATATTGGTACAGTCGTTTTTCCGGATGCTGAGCTTAAACTTTTTATGACCGCTTCTGCCAATACACGTGCACAAAGACGATATGATGAGCTAGTTGCTGGGGGAACAACAGTTTCTTATGATGCTGTTTTAGAAAATATAACTTCGCGTGATCATCTCGATTCTACTCGTAAAGACTCTCCACTTTACAAGTCTGAAGGCGCTATAGAAATTGATAATTCAAAGCTAAGTTTAGACCATCAATTTGAAAAGGTCTTGGCACTTGTAAATTCAAAAATTGATTTCAAAAACCCATAAATATTTAGTGTTTTAAATTTCAACTATATAAGAGTTAAGAGTTATAAATATCAAATTTAGTAACCATATTTGGTCTCTCTTAAAAACAGATAAGAAATCATTTGGAAACATTAAGGATAAATCGTAACATTGCACTCCTTTTAGCAAATAATAGATTCAGTAAAAGGAATTAACTTTATTTAATAACGCTTTTATAGAAGGGCTTAATCGAATCTAACTTCTGTAAAATACAAATTTTTAAACAGCCATGGCTGAAGAAAAAAACACAAATGTGGAAGAAGTAACTGCAGAAACTACCGCAGTAGAAACGCCACAAGTAAACGAAGCTCAAGCAAATCCTGAGCAATTCCTTAAAGATTTTAACTGGCATAATTATGAAGAGGGGATCGATCCTGTTGACGATGCTAAACTTGATGAATTCGAGAAGTTAGTCGCTAGTAATTTTGTAGATACACTTGATGATCAAGTTGTGGAAGGTACTGTAGTTCATATTTCTGATCGTGATGCGATCATTGATATCAATGCAAAATCAGAAGGTGTCATCTCTTTAAATGAGTTTCGATACAATCCAAACTTAGCTATTGGAGATAAAGTAGAAGTTTTAATTGATGTGCGTGAAGATGCAACAGGTCAATTAATTCTTTCTCACCGAAAAGCTAGAGTGATCAAAGCATGGGATCGTGTGATCTCTGCAAATGAAACTGGAGAAATCGTAAATGGTTTCGTTAAATGTCGTACTAAAGGTGGTATGATCGTAGATGTATTTGGTATTGAAGCATTCTTACCAGGTTCTCAAATCGATGTGAAGCCAATTAGAGATTACGATCAGTATGTAAACAAAACAATGGAATTCAAAGTGGTAAAAATCAACCACGAATTCAAAAACGTTGTTGTTTCGCACAAAGCGCTTATTGAAGCAGATATCGAAATCCAGAAGAAAGAAATTATCAGTCAATTAGAAAAAGGTCAAGTTCTTGAAGGTGTTGTTAAAAACATCACATCTTATGGTGTGTTTATGGATCTTGGTGGCGTTGATGGTTTAGTTCACATTACTGACCTTTCCTGGTCAAGAATCAATCATCCAAGTGAGATTGTAGAACTCGATCAAAAATTAAACGTTGTTATCCTTGACTTTGATGAAAATAAATCAAGAATTCAATTAGGTCTTAAACAATTAAGCAAACACCCATGGGATGCCCTAGGAGAAGATGTTAAAATTGGAGATGAGATCGAAGGTAAAGTTGTAGTCATTGCTGATTATGGCGCATTTATTGAAGTTGTTGAAGGCGTTGAAGGTTTAATTCACGTTTCTGAAATGTCTTGGTCTACACATTTACGTTCTGCACAAGATTTTGTAAAAGTAGGTGATAAAATTAAAGCTCAGATTTTAACTTTAGATAGAGAAGATCGTAAAATGTCATTAGGTATTAAGCAATTATCTGCTGATCCTTGGACAGATATTACATCTAAATTCCCAGTAGCTTCTAAGCATACAGGAATTGTAAGAAACTTCACAAACTTTGGTGTTTTTGTTGAATTAGAAGAAGGTATTGATGGATTAATTTACATCTCTGATTTATCTTGGACTAAGAAAGTAAAACATCCTAGTGAATTTTGTGCTGTTGGAGATAATTTAGAAGTTGTAGTTCTTGAATTAGACGTAGAAGCTAGAAAACTTAGTTTAGGTCATAAACAAACAACAGATAATCCTTGGGATAAATATCAAACTGAATTTGCATTAAACACTAAGCATACGGCTTCTATTGAAGAAATTGTTGACAAAGGTGCTACGGTTAAATTCAACGAAGATGTTATTGCTTTTATTCCTTCACGTCATCTTGAAAAAGAAGATGGAAGTAAACTTAAAAAAGGTGAAGAATCTGAATTTGTAATCATTGAATTCAATAAAGAATTCAAACGTGTTGTAGCTTCTCATACTGCTCTATTTAAGGCAGAAGAAGTTAAGCATGTGAAAGCAGCTGTCAAAAAAGCAGCAAGTAGTGCAGCTGAAGCAAAACCTACATTAGGTGATGCCAATGATGCTTTACAAGCACTTAAAGACAAAATGGACGGGAAATAAATTCTCCAAGTTTTATAATTTAAGAGCCTTCTCAATTGAGAAGGCTCTTTTTTTATCTAGTATTTTGAGTTCATGATTAGTGTTTTTTATGATCAGGTTTATGCTGCCACATCGATATGTACTGTCCGGTAGCCATTTTACGTGCCATATATATGGCTTTTTCTGCTTTATCACCCTTAAACAATTCATTGACAGTTTCCACCCACAACTTCAGCCATTTTCCAAAATGAAGTTGACTTATGGAATGGCCTGAGTTTTTATCTACTTGGATATGTTTCTTTATTGGGTTTCCTTTAAATTTTGGTACCCCAAATAAATTAGTTTCCCAAAAATCAGTTAGTTTATTAATATGTTTAGACCACAGGTTATCTTCAATGTGAGCACTAAAAATAGGACCTAATAATTCATCCTTTCTAATTTTCGAGTAAAAGGTATTCACTAATAAATGTACGTCTTTTCTGGATTCTATAGTGATCATAGCTTTAAGCGTTTATCCCAAACTATTTAAGAACACTAAAAAGTAAAATAGGTTATATTCTAAAGTAAAATCATTTATTCAGCTGATAGTGTTTAGAAGACTTGGCTTTGGGTCGTTATTTGTTTATAAATATAAAAAAAAAAGCCGTTTCGGATAGGAAGCGGCTTAAATTAAAATTGATTTTAGTAACTAAGAGTCAATAGACCCTAGAACACGTTTCATAAAGCTGTTTAATGCTTCTTTTTGAGATGTACCGTCTTTTATCATCTTATGAACTTCAAGAGCTCCATACATATTAGAGATCAATTCGCCAATTACATCTAATTCTTCGTCTTTTAAACTCGGAACTTCGGTGAGTGCTTCTAAAGTTTCAAGAGTTTCAACAATATAATCTTCGTCATTAGCCTCAATAAATTGTGTTAAGTGCTTAATTACTGGCAGCTTCATCTACAAGATCTTTTAGAACGTCAAACTTATTTGTTTGGGTTTGGTTTATAAACTTACCTGATTTAAAAACAGCAAATGTAGGCAAGTTGTCCACGGTTGCTAGTTTTCTACTTTCAGGGAATTTTTCTGCATCCACTATTACAAAAGTTGCTTCTAGCATTTCAGATGCTAGTTTTTTGAATTTTGGTTTCATAATTCTACAATTTCCACACCATGTAGCGGAGTATTGAACTACTACAAAAGCGTTGTCAGAAATTATAGATTGTAAATTGTCATCAGAAAGTTCTTGCATGATAAATTAGTTTTAGTGAGATGCTAAATAGCTAGCAGTTCCTTTAGCATTGGGTTGCATAGCGTCTTTACCTTCTTCCCAGTTTGCAGGACATACTTCCCCTTTTTCTTGTACATGTGTATACGCATCAACAAGTCTTAAAAACTCAGCGACATTACGTCCAAGTGGCATGTGGTTAATCCCTTCATGTACAACAGTTCCTTCTTCGTCTATAATGTAAGTTGCTCTGTAAGTGACGTTATCACCTTCAACTAAAACCACACCAGTTTCTTCGTTGTATGTTTCTTCAGAGATATCTAAAATTCCTAATGTAGAAGCTAAGTTTCTGTTAGAATCTGCTAAAATAGGGTAGGTAACACCTTCAATTCCGCCATTATCTTTTGCTGTAGATAACCAAGCAAAATGAACCTCTGGAGTATCACAAGATGCACCAATTACAATTGTATTTCTTTTTTCAAATTCTGCTTTTGCAGCTTCAAAAGCATGTAATTCTGTTGGACATACAAAAGTAAAATCTTTTGGATACCAGAACAAAATTACTTTTTTCTTATTGTTGATTGCTTCCTCTAGGACATTTACTTTAAAAGTATCGCCCATTTCATTCATTGCATCTACGCTTAAATTTGGAAATTTTTTTCCTACATATGCCATAATAAATATATTAAGTGTTGTTAAATTATTTAATGCAAAGATACGCTATGAAATAACGTTTAATTGCTTAAAAAAATTATAATTTCTTATAGAGCTATAAGTATAAATTATTCTTTAAAATTTATACTAATTTAAGAAGCTTTGAGCTGTTTTATCTTGATAGAAAATGCAGCAAACAGAAGTGTCATAAAAGGACTAATCCAATTAAAAAAGGCGAAAATAAAATAGTCAGCTACAGAAACGCCCAACACCCCACTTTGGTAAGCACCACAAGTATTCCATGGTACTAACACCGAAGTGACAGTACCTGAATCTTCTAGAGTACGACTTAAATTTTCAGGAGCAAGACCTCGATCTTTATAGGCTTTTTTAAACATTTTTCCAGGAACAACTAATGCTAAGTATTGATCAGAAGCCGTGACATTAAGTGCTAAACAACTGGCTACAGTACTAGCAAATAAACCAAAGGTTGTAGTTGCTAAACTTAATAAGGCTTTACTTATCCTAGAAAGTGCTCCAATGGCATCCATTACGCCTCCAAATATCATTGCACAGATTATCAACCATATTGTCTTTAACATGCCATACATACCACCGGCTGTAAATAAATCATTCAACTCTATACTTGTTGTTTCAACAGCTGTATCAACTGTAATCGCTTTCATAACGCCTTTATAAGCTGTTTTAAAATCTAGAACAGTGGAGTCTGCAATTGCCATTACAATTTGTGGTTGCGCAATAATAGCTGCTACTGCTCCAAGTAAAGTTCCTACTAATAAAGCTATTAATGGCGGCGTTTTTTTCACAATCAAAACAATGACTAAAATAGGAACACTAAACAACCAAGGCGAAATATTAAAAGCGCCATCGATCGCTAAAAGCTTATCTGAAATATCAGGTGTACCATTGGTTTCTAGATTTAAACCAATGATTAAAAAAATAATTAGAGTTACTATGATGGTTGGCACAGTAGTGTAGGCCATATATTTTATATGATCAAACAAGTCACTTCCTGCCATTGCAGGCGCTAAATTTGTGGTGTCGCTAAGTGGCGACATTTTATCTCCAAAATAAGCTCCAGACAATACCGCTCCAGCAGTCATTCCTGCTGAAATTCCTAAAGTATTTCCGATTCCAATTAATGCTATTCCTACAGTTGCAGATGTTGTCCAGCTACTTCCTGTAGCGATAGATATGATCGAACAAATGATAACAGAAGCCACAAGAAAAAAGGTGGGGTTTAAGATTTGTAAGCCATAATAAATCATAGATGGAATTACACCACTTATTAACCAAGTTCCTGCTAATGATCCAACCATTAATAAAATCAAAAGCGCCCCAGTTGTAGATTTAACATTTTCGGCTACCTCCTCTAACATTTTTTTATAACTCACTTTATTATAAAATCCTACTAAAGCGGCTACGGCGGCGCCAAGGATTAAAATGAATTGATTACTACCACTAAGTGCATCATCTCCAAAGACATAGAATACATTATAAAACAACATAGCCACTAGAGCTACAACAGGGATGAGTGCATGCCAAATATTCAATTCAGGAGTTTTAATGATAGTAGTATTGTCTTCTGTATTGTTAGGAGTAATATTTTGACTTTTCATAGGACAGTTATTCAATGTTTTATAACTGTAATGTTACGATTTTAGTCGCAGTTCTGCAAGTGTAAAACTAAGAAGACTTAGAGTATTATCTTAATTTAGGATAAGAGTTTGGATCAAGTTCGTGAAACATAGAATATACGTTTTCAAAAACATCATCGCTAGAGGGTTTACTGAAATAATCGCCATCTGAACCGTATGCAGGTCGGTGTTCATTAGCTGTAAGCACTTGTGGTTTGCTATCTAAATTTTGATAAACTTCCTGATGTTGTAGAATTTCATCAAGGATATAAGCTGAAGCCCCTCCAGGAACATCTTCGTCTACAATAAGAAGACGGTTTGTTTTTTCAATACTTTTAGAGATGTCTTTTTGAAGGTCAAAAGGAATTAGCGATTGTATATCAATAATTTCAACATCGATATCAACTTCTAATAATTCTTTTGCAGCTTTTTCAACGATACGTAAAGTTGAACCATAAGAAACAATCGTAAGATCTGCTCCAGTTTTAAGTGTTTCAACAATTCCTACTGGGGTTCTAAATTCTCCCAAGTTTGAGGGTTCTTTTTCTTTTAATCGGTAGCCGTTTAAACATTCAACCACCATCGCAGGTTGATCACTTTCTAAAAGTGTGTTATAAAACCCTGCTGCTTTAGTCATATTTCTAGGCACCAATATAAATACTCCTCTAATTAAATTTAAAATACCTCCAAGTTGCGAACCAGAGTGCCATATGCCTTCTAAACGATGTCCACGGGTTCTAATAATCAGCGGTGCTTTTTGTTTGCCTAAAGTACGGTAATGTAGTGTCGATAAATCATCACTTATGATTTGAAGCGCATAGAGCATATAATCGAGATATTGTATTTCGGCTATTGGTCTAAGACCACGTAAAGCCATTCCAATACCTTGACCAATAATAGTCGCTTCTCGAATTCCAGTATCTGAAACTCTCAACTCACCATATTTTTCTTGTAAACCTTCTAAGCCTTGATTTACATCTCCAATTGTTCCAGTATCTTCTCCAAAAATTAATACTTCTGGATATTTGCTTAAAATTTTATCAAAATTGTCACGTAAAATGACTCGACCATCAACTAATTTTGAAGAGGCATCAAATACTGGTAGAACCTCTGATATATTTGTAGCTCTTGATACAGATTCGCTGTAGAGAAGAGAACTGTATTTAGGTTGAATTTTTTCAAAATAACTATTAATCCATTCTACTAACTCGTTTTTTGCTCCCGATTTTTCGTGAATTAAGTATCTTAATATATTACGAGCTGTACTTAAAATATCTTTTCGTAACGGTTCGTTAATTGTTTCTAATTGCGTTATCATTTTAGTAATAAAAACGCTTTGTACTGAAGTCTCAGCAGCTGACTTCATAAGTTTTAAAACCTCTTGTTTTTCGTTATGAATAGGCTCAGAGAATTTTTTCCATGCATTTTGTTTGCCTTCTCTTACGTTCTTTTTTGAACTTCGATCTATGGCAGTAATCTCTTCATCAGTAGCGATGTCATTAGAAATAATCCAATCGCGGAATTTTAGGTTACAGTCATTAGATTGTTCCCATTTTAAACGTTCAGATGTTTTATACCTTTCGTGAGAGCCTGAAGTAGAATGCCCTTGCGGTTGTGTGAGTTCATTCACATGAATCAACACAGGAATATGTTCTGTTCTTGATAATTGACTCGCTTTTTGATAGGTATTAATGAGTTCTACATAATCCCATCCTTTAACATTTAATATTTCGTAACCTTTATGTTCTGAATTTCTTTGAAATCCTTTTAAAATTTCAGAAATGTTTTCTTTGGTAGTTTGATGTTTTGCATGCACAGAAATGCCATATTCATCATCCCACACGCTGATTACCATAGGAACTTGAAGTACACCAGCAGCGTTTATAGTCTCAAAGAAAACGCCTTCACTAGTACTGGCATTTCCAATTGTTCCCCAAGCAACTTCATTTCCTGAATTTGAAAATTTCTTAGCATCGATATCCTTTAAATTCCTATATACTTTTGAGGCTTGTGCTAATCCCAATAACCGTGGCATCTGGGCTCCGGTAGGAGAAATATCTGAACTTGAATTTTTCTGTTGTGTTAAATTTTTCCAATTATAATTTTCATCTAAAGAATGGGTAGTAAAATGCCCGCCCATTTGTCGACCTGCACTCATTGGATCTTGGTTAATATCAGTGTTTCCATAAAGCCCTGAAAAAAATTGCTCAATACTGAGTTTTCCAATAGCCATCATAAAAGTTTGATCTCTATAATAGCCTGATCTAAAATCACCATTTTGAAATGCCTTTGCCCAAGCCAATTGGGGTAACTCTTTTCCATCACCAAAAATTCCAAACTTTGCTTTTCCCGTTAAAACTTCTCGTCTTCCAAGTAAGCTGCATTCTCTACTAGTGACCGCTATAGTATAGTCATTCAGCACTTCAGCTTTGAAGTCCTCAAATGTAATATTTTTAGTAAGGTCATTTTTAGTCTGCATTATTAACTAATTCTTGTGAGCTGCAAATATAAAATATTTCATGGCTATGACCTATGCTTTATATTTAATTAAGCATAAGAAAGCAGAAAAAACAAGTTATTTGTTATGTACGTGATCGTTTGGACTTTAGATTGTATACTATTTTAAAACCATTCTCTTCTAAATAACCCCAAAAGTGCTTGTGGGTCAGCAGTAAAAATAAATCGTATTCTATCCCTATATTGTGGTTGGGCAATTTCCCAACCGAGGTTTGAATAAACTGGAAAATAGACTTCAAAGTAATCCGTAATTAAATTTAACCGAATTCCAGCGTCATAAACAAATAAGGGATTATCGCCCTTGTTTTTAAGCAACCCAATGTCTCCGTAAGCTTGAAAAAACTTCCATATAGAAGCACTAGCATTTAACGAGGTTAACCATTGATTTGCAAATGCAGTATCTAGTTTTGATTTGAATCCGCCTTCAGCAATAATGAGTTGTTGACTAAAAATTCCACTAGATTCAAACTGGCCTAAATAATTATAATCAAATAAATAATCGGTTGGGCGGTCTAAAGCAAAATCAAAATTTTTCTCTCCTAAAGGAATTTTAGAATATAAAAATGCACCAGCAAAAACTCTTAAATTATAAAACTGATTTTTGTTTGTACGGCGTCTAATTTCGTAGTTGAAAGAAAGCTTTCCAAAGTCATTTGAAAATTGAGTATCTAAAAACCATCGTCCATATTTTTTAAATCCGTTATCAGAATCTAAATATCTGATATTAACTATTTGATAAGGAGGACCTGTAGATTCGGCTTCATTTGAATTAGTAAAATCCTTTTCGATACCAACATATCTAATATTAAGCGTCTTAAAGCCGTTAGATCTTAAATCAGAAGCATTTCTAAAATTGAAACTTAAGTAGGGAACACTCTTCGTAACAAAAGCATTCTCTGCAAAACTTGAACGGGATATTGAAATTCCATATTTTATATTATATAGATTTTGATCTTCAAAAAAATTAGTGTACTGAAATTGAACAGAACCCGTCAATGCCCTCGATCGCGTGCTGTATGTTGGAGTAATTCCAAATATAAATGGTTTACTCAGTATACCTTTATTATTAATATTCATTCCTATATCTACACCATCATAAATATTCTGAAACTCAACTATAGGTAAAAAATACAATTGATTATCATGCGGAGATTCGAAATCTTTAAATAGTCGAATCTGTAATGGTTTAGTAAATAATGATTTCCCTTTTATAGATTTCCAATTGTTTCTCAAATCAAACTCGGGTACTTTTTGATCATAATTGAGTACTAATTGGTCGGCTAAATTGTTAGCAACTACAAACTTTTTTTTTTCCTTAATTCCTGTGAGCCATTGTTTAGAAATAATTTCACCTTCTTTTAACATAAAAAGGGATACTGGTCGCTGTCCGCTTTTAGTATTTTTTACAGTGAAATATATCGAATCTTTAGTGTTTTCTATGAATGTAATCTTATAATCAACTTGTTTGGTATTTGTAAGAAACGAATCAAAAAACCAATCTATATCTTTTGTGGTTTTAGTCTTTAAATACGTTTTAAAATCTTCAGTTGTTTTGTTGGGGTGGTCACTATCAAAAATAAACGCTTTCATCCAATCTTCAATACTTGAATCCTGAATAAGGTTTTCAAGATATAAAAGCCCTTTTGCTGCTTTATATTTGCTCGATAAGTTGGCGTTAAATTTTATAAGTTGATCTTTAGGTGTATTTAAAGCTTGATCACGCCCTGTTCTAATCATATGTAGATAGGTTAAATGGTACTGATCATTAAACTTTAGTTTTGCTAAATTATAAGCCCGTAGACCCCAAACATCCGACAAACTTCCAATTAACTTTTCATTTTCATAATATTGCTCAACATACTTCATTAGTAGGATGTTCTCAAAACCTGATTGTAACCAATGTTCCTCTCTTGGATTCATTCCTAAATGTTGATCTAAATACAACCGTAATATATTTTTTACAACGGTAAGCTCATATTTGAATGGCTTTGAAAAAGGCGCTAAAACGTCAGGAAGAATATTAAGACCATAAATAGGGTATTTATTCAAATCTAAACTGGAAATTAATAAGTTTTCATGTGGATATGATGCGAGTTCTGTGTCTACGAATTTTTTAACTTTACTTAGAATAATAAACTGTTCAGTTGAACTTAACACGGACTCATTTTCATTAGTTATAAAAGTTAAATTGCCATCCTTAACTTTTAAAAAAGGGGTTTTAGAAATATATAAGCGCGTGTCTGTTCGATTTTCACCGTTAAACATGTAAGTACTTTTTTGTTTAAGAGTTTGTTTTGACTCTAAATTTAACTCAGATGCAACGTCGAAATAATCAGGAACATTGATGTTTAGGTTAATAGATGATGGAGGTGTATAATAATCTTCAATATTCTTATTACTATACAATTTCCATTGAGAATCTTCATAAACAGCTGGAGTAAAATACCAATATTTTAAATTGAATTCCCCATCTTTATTAACACCATATCCAGTAAACTTATCGTTTTGGATTTGAAGTGTGTACTCAAAGAACAGCGTTGTTACGGCGTTTGGTTGGAGTACAGTATCTAGTTTTACTTTAAATAGGTCTGGGTGTTTTTGTAGATAAGAATAATCAAGAGAGTCATTTTTCGAATTTTGAATAGAAGTAATTTTAGTATATCCTCGATCTTTTGATTTTACAGCGAGTAAAGCACTATTAAACTCTTCGATAAATCGCTCTGCTAATGGAGTCGTTGGACTACTAAAACTTGAGGTCCAATCATTAAAATATAATTCATTTAAAGGATCTTCAGAATTATTTTGATAGTCGATACGTTGTTTTATGGATATCGAGTAATTATCAGCATTTAAGACAGCGTCTATTTGCATCGCTTGTTGCCCAAAAACAGACGACACGCTCATAAAAATAATAAGGGTAAATAGGGGTCTTAATAACGGTCTTATGCTCAACAATTTAGTTTTGTAGGATTAATAGCTTATGAGTGTTATGAGAATTAATTAAAAATTTGGACTTAATTTATATTCTGTGTAGAAGTTATTAAGAATAGCAATGACTTCGTCTGATGTGTCTACCACATGAATTAAATCTAAATCTTTAGCACTAATAGTTTCAAACTGTTCTAGAAGCGTTGCTTTAATCCATTCAAGCAATCCGTTCCAAAAGTGTGTTCCCACTAATATGACAGGGAATTTTTCAATTTTTTTAGTTTGAATTAAAGTAATCGCTTCAAACAATTCATCTAAGGTTCCAAAACCTCCGGGCATTACAACGATTCCTTGAGAATATTTAACAAACATTACTTTTCTTACAAAAAAGTAGTCAAAATCTAAGCTTTTGTCGTCATCAATATATGGATTGTTGTGCTGTTCAAAAGGAAGTTCAATATTTAAGCCAACAGATGTTCCGCCAGCAAGATGTGCACCTTTATTTCCAGCTTCCATAATACCAGGTCCACCACCTGTAATAACGCCATAACCGGCATCAACAATTGCACTGGCAACTTCTGTAGATAATTTATAATACGTGTCATTAGTCGGAGTTCTTGCCGATCCAAAAATAGAAACACATGGTCCAATTTTACTCATCTTTTCAAACCCATTCACAAACTCTCCCATGATTTTAAAAATCGCCCACGAGTCATTTGTTTTTATTCCATTCCATCCTTTGTGCTTCTGCTCTGGTCCCATAAATTAAATTTAATTATCTACTAATGTAATTCTTTTTTTAAAAACTTAGCCGTATGACTTGATTTGTTTTTAACAACCACTTCTGGTGTGCCTTTAACTAGTATTTCGCCTCCACCTTTTCCGCCCTCAGGACCAATATCAATAATATAATCTACCGTTTTAATAACATCTAAATTATGTTCAATAATAATGACTGTATTTCCTTTGTCCACCAATTTATTAAGAACGTCCATTAATACACGAATATCTTCAAAATGAAGTCCTGTTGTAGGTTCATCTAAAATATAAATAGTATTTCCAGTATCACGTTTGCTCAATTCCGAAGCTAGTTTAATACGTTGTGCTTCCCCGCCAGACAGTGTTGTGCTTTGTTGTCCTAAAGTAATATACCCTAAACCGACCTCTTTAATGGTCTTTAGTTTTCTGTGGATTTTTGGAATCATTTCAAAGAAATCTACACTCTCATCGATAGTCATATTTAATACATCACTAATCGATTTACCTTTATACCTAATTTCTAACGTTTCTCTATTAAACCGTTTTCCTTGACAAGATTCACATTCGACATATACATCGGGAAGGAAATTCATTTCAATGACTCTGAGACCACCTCCTTTACATGTTTCACAACGACCTCCAACAACATTAAAACTGAATCGTCCCAATTTATAGCCTCGAATCATCGCTTCAGGAATTTTAGCAAATAAGGCTCTGATTTCTCCAAAAACCCCAGTATATGTCGCTGGATTACTTCGAGGTGTGCGTCCAATAGGTGATTGATTAATGTCAATGACCTTATCTAAATGTTCTAATCCCTTAATAGATTTATAAGGCATAGGCTCCATAACTCCATTAAAGTAATAATTATTTAAAATAGGGTAGAGGGTTTCATTAATTAAGGTTGATTTACCACTGCCAGAAACCCCTGTTATTCCAATCATTTTAGCTAGAGGAAGTTTTATAGAAACATTTTTAAGGTTATTTCCGTTACAACCTTTAAGCTCCAAAAACTTACCATTTCCTGCTCGACGTGTTTTTGGAACTTCAATTTCTTTTAATCCACTCAAATAGTCTGCTGTTACTGTACTACTATTTAGTAACTCTTTCGGAGTGCCTTGACTGATAATTTCCCCACCATATTTTCCTGCCTTCGGACCGATATCGATTACATGATCGGCTTGTTCAATCATGTCTTTATCATGTTCTACCACAATAATAGAATTTCCAACATCTCTTAAAGTAATTAAGGATTTGATAAGTTTTTCATTATCACGTTGGTGCAAACCAATACTAGGTTCATCTAAAATATACAATACACCTACCAGTTGAGATCCTATTTGTGTGGCCAAACGGATGCGTTGCGCTTCTCCTCCCGAAAGTGATTTAGAGCTCCTATTAATCGTTAAATAATCCAATCCAACGTCTAAAAGAAATTGAAGTCTAGTAGATATTTCTTTAAGAATTTCTTTTGCAATTATCTTCTGGCTTTCAGATAAATATTGGGGTAATTCCTTAAACCAAGCTACTAGATCTACCACATCCATTTGTGAGAGTTCAGCGATGTTCTTAGCATTAATTTTAAAGTATAAAGATTCCTTTTTAAGTCGAGAACCCTCACAAGTTGGACATTTAATTTTATCCATATACTTTCTGGCCCAGCGTTTAATAGAAGTTGAATCTGCATTTTTGTACTGACTTTCAATGAAATTTGCAATACCTTCAAAGTTAATAACATAATTTCGTGAAACTCCAAGCGTTTTACTATCCACCGAAAAATCATCTTTCCCTCCATGAAGAATGATGTCTAAGGCTTCCTCAGGAATACTCTCTATTGGGTCCGAAAGCTTGAAATTGAAGCGTCGTCCTATAAGTTCTAATTGTCTAAATAACCAAGAATCTTTTTGATTTCCTTGTGGTGCGAGACCTCCATTTTTTATGGATAAGCTCCGGTCAGGAATAATTTTATGAGTATTTACTTTATAAATCGTACCAATTCCACTACAATCTGAGCAAGCCCCTTTTGGAGAATTAAATGAGAAGTTATTAGGTTCTGGGTTAGGGTAGGAGATTCCAGATGTTGGACACATTAAATCACGACTGAAATATCGAACTTCCTTAATATCTTCATCAATTATCATCAGTACATTTTCGCCGTGATACATCGCCGTATTAATGCTTTCATTTAGCCTACTTGTAGATTGTGTACTAGCATCAATTTTAAGCCTGTCAATAACAATTTCAATATCATGCATTTTATAACGATCAAGCTTCATTCCTTTAGAAATATCGACAATCACACCATCAGTTCTGACTTTTACAAAGCCTTGTTTTGCAATTTGTTCAAATAACTCTCTGTAATGTCCTTTTCGTGATCGAATCACTGGCGACAGAATCGATATGCGTTTCCCTTGAAAAGATTCAAGGATAAGGTCTTTAATTTGTTCATCGTTATAACTCACCATTTTTTCATTGGTATTATAACTGTAGGCATCAGCGCCTCGGGCGAACAATAACCTTAAAAAATCATAAATCTCCGTGATGGTTCCTACGGTAGATCGGGGCGATTTGCTCGTCGTTTTTTGTTCAATCGCAATTACTGGAGAGAGTCCATCAATTTTATCAACATCAGGACGCTCTAAACTTCCTAAAAATTGACGGGCATAAGCAGAGAATGTTTCAATGTAACGGCGTTGTCCTTCCGCATAAATGGTATCAAATGCCAATGAAGATTTACCACTTCCAGAAAGTCCAGTAATTACCACTAGCTGATCACGAGGGATCTTTACATCAATATTTTTCAAATTGTGTACTCTAGCACCTTTTACTTCTATAAATTCATCAAACTTGCTCATATACTTATGCGATCTTCATCTAATTAGTTGTAATTAAAATATATCAATAGTCCCTTTTCCTTCTCTAACAATAGTAATTTCTGACCCATTAACTTCCAAAACAGTTGAAGGCTGGTTGTCGCCATACCCGCCATCAATGACCAAATCAACCTTAGAATTCCATTTTTCATAAATTAATTCAGGGTCAGTAGTGTATTCTAATATAGCATCTTCATCATGAATCGATATCGAAACTATAGGATTGCCTAGTGCTTTCACAATATCCAACGCAATCGGATTGTCTGGAATTCGAATTCCAACAGTCTTCTTTTTCTTAAAAGGATAGGGCAAGGAATTAGCTCCTGGAAGAATAAAGGTATAAGGCCCAGGAAGCGTTCGTTTTAAAAGTTTAAATATAGGCGTCTCAATTTGGGTTACATAATCACTCAAATTACTTAAATCATGACAAATAAATGAGAAATTAGAGCGTTCCAGTTTAACCCCTTTTATTTTGGCAATACGCTCAAGAGCTTTGACGTTGGTGATATCACAGCCCAAACCATACACTGTATCTGTTGGATAAATGATTAACCCTCCCTTTTTTAGCACATTCACTACATTTTGAATTGCTTTTGGGTTTGGATTTTCAGGATATATTTTAAGGAGTTCGGCCATGTCAGATCTGTTTTATGAAAGGATTTCAAGTTTAGCAAATCGAAGTAAGAGCTTTTTACTCCCGCCAGTTTCAAATTTAATTTCTGCTTTCAAATCCGCTGCTTTGCCTTCAATATTCAAAACAGTTCCTTTCCCAAACCGTTGATGATTCACAATATCACCAACAATTAGTTTATTATCAAACAAGTTAGACGTGGATTTTGAATCGCTAACTTTTTTCAAGTTTTTTGGTGTCGATATTTTAAATTTTTCAGCCGGTTTTGGCTTCTTTTTCATGTAAGCAGGCTTCTTGTAGCGTACTGTATTAGGATCTACATCCCCAAAAATATCAGCGCTTAACATAGGATTGAAACGCCGTTCTTCTTTTGGAGTTACAATTTCCAAGTATTGTTGATCTATTTCTTCTATAAATCGGCTCGGTTCAGAATCTACAAGTTTTCCCCAACGGTAACGAGATAGGGCATACGTAAGATATGCTTGTTTTTCGGCACGTGTCAAAGCAACATAAAACAAACGGCGTTCTTCTTCTAGTTCATCACGAGTATTCATACTCATAGCACTTGGAAATAAATCTTCTTCTAAGCCAACAATAAAGACATACTCAAACTCTAAGCCTTTAGCCAAGTGAATGGTCATAAGTGCTACTTTATCGCTGTCATCTCCTTCTTCATTATCTAAATCTGTTGCAAGCGCAACATCTTCTAAAAACTCAGCTATCGATCCCGTAGAATCTGCTAATTCTTGTTGTCCCTCAACAAAATCTTTAATACCATTTAGTAATTCCTCTATATTTTCCATTCGGTTAATACCCTCTGGAGTTCCATCTTTTTTAAACTCTTGAATCAACCCGCTGGCTTTACACACATGTTCCGCCAAGTCAAAAGCATTTGCCGTCTGACTCATCACCTTAAAACTTTCAATCATGGTAGTGAAGTTTTGAAGCTTAGTTTTGGTACCCGCATTAATATTTATTGGAAGTTCATGAAGGTGTTTAAGAATTTCAAAAATGGTTTTGTTATGTTCATTTGCAGAAACTATTAAACGGTCAATAGTGGTTTGACCAATGCCACGTCCAGGGAAATTAATGATGCGTTTAAGCGCTTCTTCATCCGAAGGATTAATAATGATCCGCAAATAGGAAAGTACATCTTTAATTTCTTTCCGTTGATAAAAAGATAACCCCCCGTAAATACGATACTCGAGACCTCTTTTTCTTAGCGCATCCTCAATAGATCGTGACTGTGCATTGGTACGATACAACACTGCAAAATCACCATTTTTGGCTTGGTTCTGCATCTTATTGTCAAAAATCGTGCTTGCTATATAGCGCCCTTCATCACCATCAGTTAGAGAACGATTTACAGTAATTTTTTCGCCTTCTTCATTCGCAGTCCAAACCACTTTATCTAACTTGGTTTGATTTTTTTCAATAACCGAATTAGCAGCATTAACAATATTTTTAGTCGAACGGTAGTTTTGCTCCAATCGAAACATTTTTACATTGTCATAATCTTTTTGAAAATTTAAAATATTATTGATGTTTGCGCCTCGAAACGCATATATACTTTGGGCATCATCCCCAACTACACAGATATTTTGAAAACGATCAGAAAGCGCACGAACAATAAGGTATTGAGAATGGTTTGTATCTTGATACTCATCAACTAAAATGTAACGAAAACGGTCTTGATATTTTGCTAAAACTTCAGGAAAACGTGTAATTAACTCATTGGTTTTAAGCAGTAAATCATCAAAATCCATAGCGCCAGCTTTGAAACATCTTGAGACATACTCTTTGTAAATCTCTCCCATTTCTGGGCGTTTCGCCATAACATCAGCTTCCTTAAGGTCTGGGTTTTGGAAATAGGCTTTTACAGTAATTAAACTGTTTTTATAGGCTGAAATACGCGATTGAACTTGCTTGTATTTATAGATGTCTTTGTCTAATTTTTTTTCTTTAATAATCGAAGAAATTAAACGTTGTGAATCTTGAGTGTCATAAATCGTGAAATTTGAAGGATAGCCAAGCTTATCCGCTTCAAAGCGTAATATTTTAGCAAAAACAGAGTGAAATGTACCCATCCATAAGTTTTTGGCTTCGCTATCTCCAACAATTGTTGAAATACGCGTCTTCATTTCACGAGCAGCCTTATTAGTAAAGGTTAGCGAAAGAATATTAAAAGGGTCGACACCCTCGCTCATCAAATAAGCGATGCGATAGGTGAGGACTCTAGTTTTTCCAGACCCTGCACCTGCGATAATAATCATTGGACCTTCTTTTTGAAGGGTTGGCGCTAATTGTGCCTCGTTAAGTTGACTTAAATATTGTTTCAAATTTCTTTTTTTCTAAGATGTGAAATTAAGGAATGTAATTTGTAATTTTAAGATGAATTCATATAAATTATAAACAATTTATGAAACGTTATTTAGAAGCTATTTAAAAATTTGCAAGTGTTTAAATTATGTGTGTATATTGAAGGAAATTATTAACTTGGCAATTATTAAACACACATAACACTTTTAAATGGAAATTGAGTTTTATAGCCTAGTCATGTATTGTATTCCTGCGCTCTTAACAGGTTTAATTGCATATTTGTTTTTCAAAGAATACACCAATAACGAGAATAAAAGACGTCATTATATACTTCATAAATCACTTCAAAAAGAAGTCCTCCCTGTTAAGCTTCAAGCTTATGAACGTTTAGCATTGGTTTTGGAACGTATGACACCTAATAGTTTATTGATAAGAATTAAACCTATTTCTCAGCGAAAAGAAGATTATGAACAACTATTAATTCAAAATATAGAACAAGAATTTGAACACAATTTAGCACAACAAATCTACCTGTCAGAAGAGTGTTGGAATATCATTTTAACGGCTAAAAATACAACTATTCAATTCATTAGAAATTGCGATATTTCTAATACCACTTCTAATGCGGATAAATTTAGAGAATTAGTGCTTACTAAATCTATGGATACGCCTGCGCCTAGCAACGCTGCTTTAGCCTATTTGAAAAATGAAGTCAGTAATTTACTAACCTACTAAAGTGGATTAAGTAATGCAAAACGCGCTCCTTCAAACTCCCATTGATTACCTTAAAGGTGTAGGTCCTGGTCGTGCAGAAGTGTTGCGTAAAGAGTTAGGAATTAGCACCTATCAAGATCTCATTAATTTATTTCCAAATCGTTACATCGATCGCACCCGTTTTTATAAGGTATCACAACTTCAACCCTCAAAAGCAGAAGTTCAAATTGTGGGGCAGATTACAGGGTTTAAAGAACTTGGTCAGAAACGTGGCAAACGCTTAGTCGCTACGTTTAGAGATGAAACAGGATTTATTGAACTCGTTTGGTTTAGAGGTCATAAATGGATTCGTGAACAGCTCAAAACACACACGGATTATGTGATTTTTGGAAAACTCAACCAATTCAATGGCGTATTTAGCATGCCACATCCAGACATTGAACTGAAATCAGATTATGATAAAAGCCTTTCTAAAGCAATACAACCCATTTATCCGTCCACAGAAAAATTAGCGAATAGAGGTATTTCAAACCGTGTGATTTGTAAGATTATGGAACAACTGTTCTTGCAGCTCAATGGCCGTTTTGAAGAGTCATTATCTTTCGATATGCTAGAGGATCAGAAATTGATTTCTAAAAGCGAAGCCTTTTTAAATATACATTTTCCTAAAACTCAAAATTTATTAAGCCTATCACAATTCCGTTTAAAGTTTGAGGAGTTATTTTATATCCAGCTCCAACTTATTCTTAAAAACATTATTCATAAGTCAAAACTAAAAGGTTACCGTTTTGATACGGTTGGATCTTATTTTAATACATTTTATAAAACTCATTTACCATTTGAATTGACCGATGCTCAAAAACGCGTGTTAAAAGAAATTCGAATAGATATGGGAAGTAATGCACAAATGAACCGCTTGTTACAAGGTGATGTAGGTTCTGGAAAAACTATTGTAGCGCTGATGTCGATGTTTATAGCTATTGATAACAATTTTCAAGCGGCTTTAATGGCACCAACTGAGATTTTAGCATTCCAACATTACAATGGACTGAAACCCTTTTGTGATGCCATTGGGGTTAAAATTGCACTGTTAACTGGTTCAAGTAAAACTGCTGCGAGACGAATTATTCATGAGGATTTAGTATCAGGAGCATTGCAAATAATTGTTGGAACCCATGCACTTTTAGAGGATAAAGTTCAGTTTAAAAACCTTGGTTTGGCTATTATTGATGAGCAACACCGTTTTGGAGTGGCGCAACGTAGCAAGCTGTGGAAAAAAAACGATTCGCCTCCGCATATATTGGTCATGACCGCCACACCAATTCCTCGGACTTTGGCGATGTCTGTGTATGGTGATTTAGATATTTCTGTTATTGATGAGTTGCCCGCTGGAAGAAAACCTATAAAAACCGTGCATCGGTATGATAGCAATCGTCTTAAAGTGATTGGTTTTATTAGAGATGAGATTTCAAAAGGCCGACAAATTTATATTGTGTATCCGTTGATTAACGAAAGTGAAACTTTAGATTTCAAAGATTTAATGGATGGTTATGCTAGCATAGTCCGTGATTTTCCAATGCCAAAGTATCAAGTATCCATCGTTCATGGTCAGATGAAACCAGTTGATAAAGAATTTGAAATGCAACGTTTTGTCAAAGGCGAAACCCAAATTATGGTTGCTACAACGGTTATAGAAGTTGGGGTAAATGTCCCCAATGCCTCCGTAATGATTATTGAAAGTGCCGAACGTTTTGGTCTGTCGCAGCTCCATCAATTGAGAGGTCGTGTTGGGCGTGGAAGCGAGCAGAGTTATTGTATTCTAATGACCAGCCACAAGTTAGGAGAGAATAGTAAAACCCGTATGGAAACGATGGTTAACTCAAGTGATGGCTTTGAAATTGCAGAAGTGGATCTTAGACTTCGTGGCCCAGGGGATATGATGGGCACCCAACAAAGTGGTGTCCTAGACTTAAAAATCGCCAATATTGTAAAAGATAAGGATATCTTGTCCTTGGCACGGCATTGGGCAAAACAAGTGCTCGTAGCGGATCCTAAACTAGAAAACCCAAAGCATCAACCCATTGCTCAAACCTATATCAAAATGGGGAAATACAAGAATATCTGGAATTATATTAGTTAGATTTTTAAGCCGCTAAATAAGCTGTACTCAATTTTTGAAGGTCTTTCATCACCACTTTAAAATCGGCTTCAAAAAGGGTGTAGAATTCTCTTAATTCTTGCCCTGCTTTATCCATTCCTGATCTGTTTTTTGTGCGCCGATTCATCCCCGATAATACTCGGTCAATCCCGTCTAGTTCGGCGTAGATTAAGAGCCAGTTGCCTTCTATCATAATAGGCGCCATTTTTTGAATATTTTTGGGAAGAATTTCAAAATTATCATTTAATAAGGTATAAAACGATTGAATGTAAACCTCTAATGGAACGTCCGAATACGCTGCCCAGTTTTTAGCCAAAAAATGATCATAAAAAATATCGACAATAATTCCCGAATAATGTCCATAGTTTTTATGAAGTCGTTTGGTACTATTTCTAAATGCGGGATGTGCATCCGTCATCGTATCAATTTGGCGGTGTAACAATATTCCCTTTTGTATTTCAGCAGGGTAGATGTTATATTTGGAGCCTTTGATACTGTCTGCAATAAAGTTTCCAATCATGACGTCGGGATTATTTCTAGAAAGTAAAATATGTGCCAAGTAATTCATAGCGCAAAATTATGAATACATTTTAATATAATTGATTTGAAGTCTTATATTTGTTAAAACTTATTTTTTACATGACACTAATTAAATCAATTTCAGGAATACGAGGCACCATTGGTGGTGCTGTTGGAACCAATTTAACTCCTATTGACACTGTGAAATTTGCTGCGGCTTATGGCACTTGGATTAAAGAACAGCGTTCTAAAGAAAATTACCGCGTGGTGATTGGAAGAGATGCCAGAATTTCTGGGTCGATGGTTCAAAATTTAGTTATGAATACACTGATTGGTTTGGGTATTGATGTGATTGATTTAGATTTATCTACAACTCCAACCGTAGAAATTGCAGTGCCTTTAGAACATGCCGATGGCGGAATTATTTTAACGGCAAGTCATAATCCAAAACAATGGAATGCGTTAAAATTATTGGATCAGAACGGAGAATTTTTAAATGCCGAACACAGTCAACGTGTTTTGGATATCGCTGAAGCAGATGCTATGGAATTTGTTGATGTAGATGATCTCGGAATCATTACTGAAAATCAAGCGTATTTTGATATTCATATAGATGAAGTTTTGGATTTAGAGTTTGTAAATGTAAAAGCCATTTCCGATTGTAAATTTAAAGTCGCCGTAGATGCGGTTAACTCTACAGGTGGAATTGCGATTCCATTGTTGCTAGAACGCTTAGGCGTAGAAGCCGTTAAAATACACTGCGAACCTAATGGTCAGTTTCCCCATAATCCAGAACCGCTTAAACAACATTTAACGGATCTCTCTGAAAAGGTCGTTGCTTCTAACGCCGATTTTGGCATCGCTGTTGATCCTGATGTCGATCGTTTGGCTTTTATGGACGAAAAAGGGATTATGTTTGGAGAAGAATATACATTAGTAGCGTGTGCTGATTATATTTTAAGTCAGCGTCCAGGAAATACGGTGAGTAACCTCAGTTCTACACGAGCTTTAAGAGATGTCACCGAAAAGCATGGCGGAACCTACACTGCTAGTGCAGTAGGAGAAGTCAACGTCGTCAATGCGATGAAAGCGACTCAAGCCGTTATTGGTGGTGAAGGTAATGGTGGTATTATTTACCCTGAATCGCATTATGGCCGTGATGCCTTAGTAGGCGTGGCCTTGTTTTTGAGTTTATTAGCGGAACGAAAAATAGCGGTTAGTGCATTGAGAGCAAGTTATCCGTCATATTATATGGGCAAGAAAAAAATAGATTTAAACCCTTCTATTGATGTTGATGCTATACTAGTGGCCATTGAAGCTAAATATGCGCATGAAAATATTTCTACAATTGATGGGGTTAAGATTGATTTTGCTACTGAATGGGTGCATTTAAGAAAAAGTAATACAGAGCCAATTATTCGAATCTATACAGAAGCATCCACTCAGGAAGCTGCAGATACCTTAGGGGATAAAATTATTTCAGAAATTAAAGCAGTCGCAGGAATTTAAAAACGATTCAAAATCAAATCGCTTTCTTGAAGTATTGATTTTTTTCAAGTAAATTATCATAATACAAGTTTTGATTTTTTTTATGCAAACTTAAACTTGTAATACTTACGGTTTGAAGCCCTTTATCCTTCTTTAAAAAAACATTATTATTTAGTGGTTGGGCTACGTTTTTATGAAAACTGATGAGGTCATCCCATCGGTTAAATTGATTTAAATGATCTTTAAATTCATTTTTCAAATGTTGCTTTTTGTCTTCATTGTAGAGTGTATTTGAACACCAAAGATACGGCTTCATTTGGTTCATTAGTGTCCGCTCTAAAGTGTCACCATCCCAATGAAAATGTTCAAGTTTTACGACCTCAGAAAAACGAACACTTATCAATTGAAAAGGAGCAATATGTATTAAATTTGATGCCGATAGAATGGTTGCATCGCCGAGAAGTAATTTTATAGGGAGTTGTCCGCGGCTTATTTTTTCAGCGGAGTTAGGTTGCTTCCCCGTAGCATTTAATAAACAAAACAGCTGTTTTTGTTTGGAATCTACAGCAAACCATGTTCCTCCGTGATCCAAATCTTTAGGATACATCAAAGGCGTAGAATGGTCATAAATAGCAGGTTCTAACGTAGGCCGTTGTAGTTTTTCATCTCTGTTACTAGTAAAGATAAAACCTTCTGAAGTTGGAAAGTACGTTACGATGCACATTGGTTGCGGTATAATTGTGTTGAAAAAGCAACCCCAAAATTAGGATCAATCAAATGAATTAACTTTTGTTCTAAAAGAGCAATTTTAATAAGACTTTGATGGTGAATGCAATGGTCCATACAATAGGTGAGTTCTCTAAAAAATGACGTTTGAACACCTGTATTTTTTTCTTTTTCATCTTCAGGAAGAGTGGTCATTATTAGGGGCGTATTATCGCGTTCATTTATTTGGTTTAACGAGACCAATAAGCGGTCAATAGTTTCAATTCCTTTATTAATATTTACCTCCAGCTGCTTGTCCCTATTACGTAAATCATAGTTTACACAGTCTGTACTTTTTTGAGACAGACAACATAAGTAGAATTCAATAATGTGTCTAAAATGTTCCCCAATTGAACTACCAAAAAGTGTTTTGTTTTCAAAGCAAAACGAGTTGCTGTCCATTTGAATTAATAAATTTTTTAAGTCCTGAAGGACTTTTGTGTGTGGGTGAATGTTCATGTATAGGATATTTGGGAAACTTCTTTTTTACTCAATACCTCTCGGGCACCCGTGATAAATTCGAAAAGGGATGGGGTTTGACTTTGTGTATTTAGTTTTTGTTGACTCAATTTATAAATGATATGCATATGATTGAAAATAGTTTTGTATGCACTCCAAATAGAGCAGCAGGGATCATAGATGTGAATAGGTTCAGAGTTGACGCCGTTAATTTCTAATATTTTTATACCAGTATTATCTTTAAATGCATTCCAATTTTTAATTTTTAAATCAATTCGACCGTAATCAAAGTCTGGGAGATTTTGGAGGCAAATCTCAATCCAATCGAGCATTTCTTTTGTCTTATGTTCTCTAGCATCTAAAAATGTAGTCCCCCGATTATGATTTCCTATAGGCTCTACAAGTAACTCCTTTCCTTTAGGAATAATTTGATGCCATTGGGTCTCGAAACGATCTTTGAGGATAGACGCACGGTGTGCTATTCGGTGATTTTCATTGACAAGTATTTCTAGAGTACGTTTTCCATCTCCAATAAGTTTACAAAACTCTTTTTTACCTACCGAAGTTATTTGAGGAATTCGATTTGTATCCCAATAAAATAGAATTCCAATTTCTATTGGGTAATCGATATATTCTTGAATTAAAACAGATTGATCTATTTTTTTTAAATAGAGTTCTAGTTCATTAGGAGACTCCATTTTTTCTACGTTTCTCCCACGTTCTCCCATATCAGGTTTGGCAATCAACGGAAAGTTTAAATTCTTAGCTTTAAGTTGATTTTTAATAGATTCAAAATCCTCCAAATCAGAAACATGAAGTGTTTTTGGTGTCCATTCTGGGGCTATTTTTTTTAAATAGTTTTGTTTAGAACTTAGAAATGCGCCTCCAAACTTCATACAGGGATTTAGTACTGAAAAATAAACCCAACGTCTTGATTTTAAGGCCAAATAAAAATAATAGAAATACGCCGGAAAATAAAAGACCCAATACGGCCAAAACTCATAATGTAAAAATCGTTTCCAATTCATTATAAATTAGTTTTGAATATCTCTATTTGAGATCAATTGAGTTAACGAACATTTTTTAATCTTACTGTAAAATAGAATACTAATAAAGCTAAAAACTAGTGCAATAATAGCGATTACGAAAAGTTGTCCGTTATCTGATTTCCCATCCCATTTCACAATAATCCCTAAAGGAGTGAATAAATGAGAAGCTATGGCACCAAACATTAGAATTATAGTCGCTAATAATGCTAAAATTTTGGTTTTTGGTAGGAGTAAAGCAATACCTATTATTAGTTCTATACATCCTAAGCCAAGTCTTCCCCAAGGCTCTACGCCTAGAGTTGAAAAAATATGAACGGCTTCGGGATGGCCACTAAATTTAAATAATAGAGACTGTAATAGAATTATTGATACAACAAGTCGTAATACAAAAGTAATTTTGGTTAACATAAGAGTAGGGTTTTAATTGATTTGCCATTTGTTTAAATTTGGATTGGCTGTAGTTTTGAGGGTGTCAGGGTTCTATCTAAATTCAATGGAGTAAATAGAATAAAAGGTAAAACACTAAAAGTATAGTAAACTATAAGGATAAGGGAAATAGGTTGTATTTTCATAATGTAGGATTTGGGATAATCAAGACAAATATATAACTTTATTTTTAAAAGCTACAGCTGGGTGACTTTTCAGAAAAGTATTACAATGACTTTTCTCTGTGTTTCCAACGCTTATGCGTCCAAAGGTAATATTCGGGGGCTTCACAAATTTGATTTTCAACTAGTTTCAAAAATGAATCCGTAATTTCATAGTCTTTAAAGTCATTTGGATTTTCAGCTAAAGTTTGAAACGTTGCTTCATAGTAGCCTCTTCTTTTACGATTAACAGCAAAAAAGACTACGGGCATATCTAATTGTTTTGCAAGAGCTTCCGCACCTGTATGTACAGGAACATTAATGCCCATAAATGCATTCCAGTGTCGTGCTTTGTCTTTTTTAGGCGATTGGTCTGAAGCAAATCCATTCATAGATAGAATGCCATTTTTTTTGGCCTCGTCAAGGACTGTAAATGTTTCTTTAGTGGTAATCAAATAACTATTATAACGTGCTCTTATAGATTTAACTAAACGATCAAAATATTTATTTTGAAGCCTTTTATATATCGCATAACCACGGTGACTCGTGTAGGTTTGAAGTATAAAAATCCATTCCCAACTCCCATAATGTGCACACATTAAAACAATACTCTTATTTTGCTTTTCAAAATCTTTAATAATATCAAGATTTTTAAACATATATCGTTTTTGCATGGACTCCAAAGAGATATTCATTGATTTTATAGACTCTAAAATCATATCACATAGGTGGTGATAGAATTTCCTGCGAATCGTCTTAATTTCAAGATCTGATTTTTCGGGAAATACAAGCTTTAGATTTTCAGTAACAACCTCTTTTCTGTAGCCAAAAACATGATAAATTAAAACATATAAAACATCAGAAACCGCATACAACAAACGAAACGGAAGTATGGAAACAAACCATAAAATAGGGTAAATTAAAAGGTACGCTAGTAATTGCATTTAAAAAGATTAAATTTACAATCGCAAATATATAGTTTATTTAATATATCCCCTATGGACATTAGTATTTATACCCTGATTATTATCGCAATTAACGCGCTTTGTTCTTTTAAAGGCTTTCAAGACCGTTCTTTTTTTGAAACGTATACGTTTAATGTCGGTGGAATTAATCGTGGCGAAAAGCTTCGAATTCTCGTTTCAGGGTTTTTACATGTTGACTTACAACATTTATTATTTAATATGATCACGCTCTATTTTTTTGCAGACAATGTTATTAATAGTGTTGGGCCTTTATATTTCTTTTTAATTTATTTTGGAAGTTTAATTTTTGGCAATTTACTATCTTATTACTTCCATAAAAATGAATCGTACTACTCCGCTGTAGGCGCAAGTGGAGCAGTTACGGGAATTTTATATGCCGCTATTTTATTGTATCCAGGTATGGAATTGTATATCTATTTTATTCCCATCCCAATTCCTTCATATATTATAGGTGTAGGCTATATGTTGTATTCAATATACGGAATGAAATCACGTGTAGATAACATTGGCCATGATGCTCATTTTGGAGGGGCTATTGGAGGTTATGTTTTAACTTTATTGATAGCGCCCCAAGTTTTAGAATCACATTTATGGATGGTAATTATTCTTGCAATCCCAATTGTATTATTGTTTGTGATGCATAAAAACAATAAAATCTAACCCTCCTTATTTAATCCAATAAGGCTTTAATTTTAACTTCTAATTCTGCGCCTCGCAAGCGTTCTGCGATAACCGTTCCAGTTTCGTCCAAAATAAACGTAGCGGGAATAGAATTTATTCCATAAGTTCTAGCAATAGGGTCTTGCCAAGATTTTAAATTAGATACATTAAACCAATTCAATTGATCTTTTTCAATGGCCTTAATCCAAGCTTCTTTCTGTGTTTCACCGTCTAGAGATACGCTAATTATTTCTAAGCCTTTAGAATGGTATGTGTCATAAAGTTTAACTAAGTTAGGATTTTCCATTCGGCATGGTTTGCACCAAGACGCCCAAAAATCAACTATGATCACTTTTCCTTTTATCTCACTTAACGTAATGACTTTTCCTTCGGGATTAGGGGCGGAAAAATCAGGAGCTTTTACGCCAATCGTAATCTTATTTTTGTTCGGGTTGTTTTGGAGTTTTTGCCCAATTTTATATGAAATATCTTGATTTGTTTTGTTTTTAGTTTTAAGCGCTGCATCGATACTTTCAAAAGCTTCGGTAGCTAATTCATAATCAAAATTGTTTCGTCTAGTAAGCTCATTTAACATCAGTAATGAGAACTCTGCATTGGAATGGTTCTCAATAAATTTGAACCCATAGAGTTTGAAATCTTTTCGTAAAGAATCTCCTTTCTGCTGAAGTGACTTTATAAGTGCCGGATTGCCTTTAGCATCATAAATTGCAACTCTTATAGCCTTTATATCATCCTGTTTTTGTAGTGTTAGTCGTTTATAAGCATTAAAAACACTATTATTTTTAGTGCCGCTTATGGTTGATGTATTAAGACTGTCTTTAAAAACTTCTATTTCAATTTCTCCAGGTTCAAGAACAAAAGGGACTTGTCCGTTTAGACCATCAATAATCAAACCACGCATTTCGGTCCCATTGCTCTTCCCTTTAAACGTAAATGCCCCATTATAAACAATAGCAGTATCTGTTAAAACCCTAGAATTTACTCGGTCAAGTTTTACCAAATAACCTCTTAGTCCATTATAAACGCCTTCAGCCTTTACATTAACTGTATAGTTGCTTTCCTGTAGTGGAGTAGAAGGTTTGCAGCTAAAAAACAGTACAATACTAATTATAGAAATGATTTGAATTTTCATCCGTAAATAATTTAATTTCAGCAAAAATAAATTAAATTTATTACTTATCACATTTGAAGTAATATTAATACTTTTGTAAAAAACAAATTCAGTGTATCATAACGACACCATTATCGCATTAGCAACTCCGTCTGGAGCAGGTGCGATTGCTATTATTAGACTTTCAGGACCTGATGCAATAGATATGGTCGATTCGGTTTTTAAATCAATACATGCCAAAAAACTGGCAACTCAAAAGACCCATACCGTTCATTTAGGGCATATTATAGAAGATTCAAGACCATTAGATGAAGTTTTGGTGTCTGTTTTTAAAAACCCAAAATCTTACACAGGCGAAGATGTGATTGAAATTTCATGTCATGGTAGTTCATATATACAACAAGAAATTATTCAATTGTTTGTTCGCAACGGCGCTCGAATTGCGAACCCTGGAGAATTTACACTCCGTGCGTTTCTGAATGCTAAACTCGATTTAAGTCAGGCCGAAGCTGTGGCAGATCTAATAGCGAGTGATAATAAAGCTTCTCATCAAATCGCGATGCAGCAAATGCGTGGAGGTTTCAGTAATGAGATCAAAGTTTTGCGTGATGAACTGCTTAATTTTGCGTCATTGATTGAATTAGAACTTGATTTTTCAGAAGAAGATGTAGAATTTGCAGACCGCAAGCAATTCGAAGATTTAATTGAACGTATTATTACCGTTCTAAAACATTTAATTGATTCCTTTTCTACCGGAAATGTCATCAAAAATGGCATTCCAATTTCGATTATTGGTGCGCCAAATGTTGGGAAATCAACGTTGTTAAATGCGCTTTTAAATGAAGACAAAGCCATTGTAAGTGACATTGCGGGAACCACTCGTGATGCGATTGAAGATGAAATTACTATTGAAGGGATTAAGTTTCGATTTATTGACACAGCGGGTATTCGAACCACAAATGATACCATTGAAAGTATAGGTATCAAAAAAACATTTGAAAAAATTACGCAATCTCAAGTGGCGTTATATTTATTAGATGCGTCTAAAGTTTCAACTGAAACTGTTTTGGATTTCAACTCCGATATTCGAAAAATTCAAGAACAATATCCCGACAAAAAACTAATTGTTGTAGCCAATAAAATGGATCATGCCGATAAAGCGTTTATAGAAAACTCATTTGTATATCCACATACGCTTTATACATGTGCAAAAAGTGGATTAGGTATAGATACTTTAAAAACAAAACTTTTAGAATTTGTAAACACAGGTGCCTTACGCAACAATGATACCATTATTACAAACTCAAGACATTACGATTCGCTTTTAAAAGCACTCGCTGATGTTCAAAAAGTAAAACAAGGCATGGACGCTAGACTTTCTGGAGATTTATTAGCAATTGATATCCGACAAGCTTTATATCATTTTGGAGAGATTACTGGCGAAATTACGTCTGATGATTTACTAGGTAATATCTTTGCGAATTTCTGTATTGGTAAATAATTATAAGCCCTGAAACAGAAGTCGGATATTGAAATAAAATAACTCTATTTGGTGATTTTTTCTCTTCTGTGGCAATTATATAACAAAGTACCCTTGTAAGAGAATATATAAGTGTCCAAGGCTAAGAATTTGGTAAATATCGGATTTATTATTCCTCAAATTCAATCGCATTATAGGCGCCTAAGTCAGGTGGAGAGGTACGTGGTGTGTTTGTAATATCTACGTTTAAGTTTCCAAATATAACTCCAGCACCTTTGGCAGGTGACTCTAATGGAATATTAAATTGATTCAGAGCAGGATCTAAGAACAAGGGATCCATATTAAAACGCACATTTTCATAGTATTCCGTATTTGTAAAATCATATTGATCTTCGGAATAAAAACTGGTTGGATCATCAAAATAGATTAGGCTATTGGAGAATTTAAAATTAAAAACTTCAGAGGGTTCTTTTTCTAATAAGAGTTCTGGATTGTCATTACCATAAATAATACAGTTGGTGAAATTTGCAGATTCTAAAGGATTAGTAAATACTGTATTTTCTGTATCCACAATAAAATTATTGAGTAATAGGGCAGGGAATTGTCTAAAACTACTGGACCAGTAGTTGGCAATAGTTGAATGGGTGAAATTATAGTTTCCGCCAAAGGTACCTGCAAAAGATGATACTCCGCTGTTATTGAGCACAATGTTTTCTGCACTTATAGAAGAACCTCTTCCTAAAATCCCAAAATTACTAGAATTATAAATCTGTGAATTAGTAATTACTAATTTTGTCGGATCGTCCTGATTGCCATCACTAACAATACCAACTGTTGCATTTTTAATGGTTGCATGGTTGATGTTATTATTAGTACTTCCGTCTAATAACCATATGGTCTGCCATTGGCCAGGAATATCTTCATAAATGGGCTCCAGTCTGTCGCCCGCAATAATGACTTCATTTTCTAAAAGCTCGGCATCTAAACTTGGTAATCCGTCAATATGTAAGGATGCATTATTGGTAATCAAAAGCCCCGAATTGGCATGAAAATGGATACGTGCCCCCGGGTTTATAGTAAGTGTTTTTCCAGATTCCACAGCCGTATACCCGTAAATTACATAGGGTTTATCATTGGTGAATGTTAATTCAGAATCTTCTAAAAACCGACCTTGTACGTTGGTTTTATCCTCTACGCCATCACCATCGACATCAAACCTAAGTGTTTCGATAACGCCTTGTGCATCTTTATCTGGATAGAGAAATACGGCGTCTTTCACTAGAGTTACCAGTTCTACTTTTTGAGTATCAGCCCCGCTTCCAAATTCAATAGCATCAGTATATAAAAACTGTATTTCAGTAGCAACCAAAGGTTGAATATCTATAGTGGTTTCAATAAACACAAACATACTATCTTTGGCCAACAACTCTACATTTTCAAATTCTTTTCCAATGAGGGTTCCAACACCTGTCATGCCATCAACATTCATACGGTAATTGGACGTTTGTCCATTGCTTAATTTTAAAGACGGGATCAGAATATCATCATCACTATTGTTATAGACTTTAAGTGTGTAAGTGCTAGAGCCAATATTTGAAAAAACAGTATCTAAATAGACCGTGTCTTTTGAAAAACTAAGCGTACCTGTAGTAGGAGTAAATTCAAAATCTTGGCGACAAGAACTCCAAAAAATGAGGGTGAATAAACTTATTATAAAATAAATGGAGCGAATCATAAAGTGTACTGTTTTGGTAAAAATATAACTTTTGAATTAAATGAATAGTATGTAGGTCTTAATTTTATTCATTAATAAATTTCAAATAGTCTTTACTAAGTTTGAACATTAGATCCATAAACTGTTATTATTTCCAAAATAAAAAATCCAAATGATTAAATTATAGGGATCAAGAGCTTATTAACACATATTTAAACTAAAATTAACGAAATACGTCAACAATATCAGCAGTGATTCGTTTAGGTTTTTTGGTGAGTGCATCTAATAAACACCATTTGGTTTCAGACTTGACAATCAATCTTTTGGTGCCTTTAAGGTATATTTCTACGAGGCGCGTAGAAGTGACACCTTCCGAGCGTGTGACATAGGTTTTGAGGTGAATTTCATCGTTGAGTTTGGCAGCAGCTTTATAATCGATGTGATGACTCACTAGGACCCAGATATTATCGTGTTGTTGAAGTGGAGTAGTGGCCGCTTCCCAATGTGCCATCGCAATATCTTGAACCCATTGCACGTAACGCACATTATTCACATGCATTAAATCGTCTAAATCCTCAGAAATAACGGTATGAGTCAATTCAAATACGGTCATTAATTTTTTATAATTTTAACCTCAAATAATTTATCCCAACGTTTTCCTGTGAGAAATAAAGTTTCTGTTTCAGGATTATAAGCCATCCCATTGAGGACATCCAATCCTTGGTGTTTGGTCACTTTCTTTTTTAAGGCTTTAAAATCAATAACAGCTTCAATTGCACCATTTTGTGGATTGATGATAGCGACGCCATTTTTTTGATAGCGATTTGCATAAATTTTTCCGTCGACCCATTCCAGTTCATTCAAATTGGTCAATTTTCCTTTATTGGTATAGGCTTGAACATAAGTCTCTTCAGCAAGTGTGGTTGGATTTAAAACCCATAAATATTCAGTACCATCAGATTTGTAAAATTTTTCTCCATCATTACACAAGCCCCATCCTTCTTTACTTTGTCCATAATTGAAGGTTTCGATCTGTTCAAAATTAGTAACATCATAAATCAAGCCCCGGCCTTCTCTCCAAGTCAATTGATAAATTTTATCATTTAAAACGGATAAGCCTTCTCCAAAATACGCTTTATTTAAATTAATAGTTTTAAGAATTGTTCCATTTTTATAATCTAGTTTTCGAAGTTTAGATTCGCCATATTGTCCTGTACTTTCATAAAGTCCACCTTTGTAAAATTCAAGACCTTGTGTATACGATGTCATATCGTGAGGATAGGTATTTACAATTTCATAGGTATATAATTTAGGCGGCAAAGCATTGACCACAATGACTTTTTTTAAGGCAACTTCAAATTTAGAATCATAAAAAATCTTTGCTTTTATGAGTTTTTCCCCTAAAGGCATCATTTCTAACTCAACCGAGGACGAAATTTTTTTATTATCCAACGTTAATTGAACAGAGTCAAAAGCAATCTGTTTTGGATTGAGGAGTTCCACAGTAAGAGATTCTGCATTTGAAATAATATTCGTATCACTGTTGATCTGGATAAGAAAGTTTGATTTTTTTGAGCTAATGTTATTTCCACAGGCGAATAATAGAAGGTTAAGCCCAATGAATGTCAATAGTTTGTAGGAATGCATAGTGAGATTTAATTTTTAGCAATTTATTTATTTATATTCAGTTAAAAAAATCATTGTGTGAATATATAAACTTTGTATCTTTGCAGCGGCAAGTCCTACACAACTAGCTCCTGTTGAATCCTCCAGGGCGGGAACGCAGCAAAGGTAAATGGTTGTAGCAGTGTGATGTAGGTAGCTTGCCATTTTTTGTACCCGATAGTTTCCTTAAATCTTCCTACCTTTAGCTGCATATAAATCAAATTCAATGGCAAAAGTTGTTTTAATTACAGGCGGATCTTCAGGAATTGGAAAATCAATTGGAGAATACCTTACCGACAAAGGGTTTTCCGTTTATGGTACAAGTCGATATCCAGAGAATTATTCAGAGTCTACGTTTCCACTTATAAAACTCGATGTCACTCAGCATGATTCCATCCAATCCTGTGTATCTGAGCTTATTTCAAAAACAGGGCGCATTGATGTATTGATCAATAATGCAGGCGTTGGAATTACAGGACCACTCGAAGAGATTCCTACGAATGAAATGAAGCGTAATTTTGAAACCAATTTATTTGGGCCAATCAATATGATAAATGCCGTACTGCCTTCAATGCGTTTGCAACATTCAGGATTAATTTTGAACATTACTTCAATTGCAGGGTATATGGGATTACCTTTTAGAGGCATATATAGTGCTAGTAAGGGCGCTTTGGAATTGATAACGGAGTCTTACCGTATGGAGCTTAAATCGTTTAATATAAAAATGAGTAACATTGCGCCAGGTGATTTTGCCACTAATATCGCTGCAGGTCGTTATCATGCCCCTGTATTAGAAAATTCTCCTTATGAAAAGTCCTACAGAGCCACTTTAGATATGATGGATTCACATGTAGATTCTGGTAAAAACCCCTTATTAATGGCAGAAGTCGTTCATAAAATAATCACTTCCAAAAATCCAAAAATTCATTATAAAGTAGGGGCTTTTCTACAAAAGTTTTCTGTAGTCTTAAAACGAATCCTTCCAGATTTGTGGTATGAAAAAATCTTAAGTCGATTTTATAATATTTAATAACTTATTGTCATATCAGTTGTTTAACTGTTATAATATGCTAATTTTGTATTCATTAATTAAAACCAAAAGAAATTATGAAATTTTTTGTTGATACTGCAAATTTAAGTCAGATCAAAGAAGCCCAAGACCTCGGTGTTCTTGATGGTGTAACGACCAATCCTTCATTAATGGCTAAAGAAGGAATCACTGGTTCAGAACACATTTTGAATCATTATAAGGCCATTTGTGAAATCGTTGATGGTGATGTGTCTGCGGAAGTTATTTCAACTGATTTTGAAGGAATGGTTAAAGAAGGTGAAGCTTTAGCTGCTTTACACCCACAAATTGTGGTGAAACTTCCAATGATTAAAGATGGTGTAAAGGCCTGTAAATATTTTAGTGACAAGGGAATTAGAACTAACGTAACTTTAGTTTTTTCTGCTGGACAAGCCTTATTAGCTGCCAAAGCGGGGGCGACCTATGTGTCTCCATTTATTGGACGATTAGATGATATTTCTACAGATGGACTAAACCTAATTGCTGAGATTCGTTTGATCTATGATAATTATGGCTTTGGTACCGAAATTTTAGCTGCTTCTGTGCGTCACACCATGCATGTGATTGATTGTGCAAAATTAGGTGCAGATGTTATGACAGGCCCTTTAAGTTCTATCGAAGGTTTGTTGCGTCACCCACTAACAGATAGTGGTTTAGCTAAATTTTTAGAAGACTATAAAAAAGGAAATTAAGAAATTAATTTTTATAATAAAATTCAAAGCTGAAGGAAACTTCAGCTTTTTTTAATCGTAAAACTTGAGAAGTTTCATGAATTCAGGTGCAAATAAATCAACTGTAGAATTGAGAATAACCCCCTCTTTATCTACAATTAATATTTTTTTGATGTAGTTAATTGCAAGGCGTTTTTTAGCGAATGACGGATCAGAAAAACGATATTCATTGTCAATTTTAAAACGATTTGCGTAGATCATATTTTTCCAAACATTCGTGTGCATAGCGTTTATATTAATCGCTATAAAATCTATATTTGGGTACATTTTCTGTAAGGTTTTCACCTTAATATGACTGTTTTCAAAATGATATCGACTCGCATTATCCCAAAAATAAATCACACTCGTTTTATTAAATATTGTGTTGATATTTAAGGTTTCATTTTTATTATTTATCACCTCAATTGGAGGGAGTTGAAAACCGGGTTGTAGTCCTTGTGCATTTTTAAATAAGTTTTTGATATATTTTTTATCCTTAACATTATCACTTTTATCTAAAAAGGATTGGTATAATATATAACTCTGATCAATAGACGTTGAGTTTGAAATAAAATTTCTGGTCGTGTATTTTAATAAATTATTTTTAATCATCCTATTCGTCACTAAACTATCAATGAGCTCTAGTTTACGAACTGTGTAGTCTAATTTATGATCATCTAAGCTGAATCCTTCATTTGTTAGGATCAGCTGCTCTAAAGCAAGATTATTAATATGAGGAAATAAATAATTATAGTAGGGATAGAAATCCTTCAAATCAATATCATTATAAACAATTTCTTTTCTAAATACATAGAAGTCTGGAGGAAGTTTCTTGAAATTAGTCAGGTTGTTTTTTCCAAAATGTCGATAAGGATAAAGTTCTTTACGCATAAAATAATGGTATTTTATACTGGCAATAGCAACTTTTTTAAAAAGCAGAGAATTTGGGTTTGTTTTCAAAAACAATTGTAATTCAGAGGAGTTTTTAGAAATTAATGCTTCGATATATTGATGGTATTCTAACGGCGGTTTCTCATAAAAGGCATTAGTTTGACTGTCTTCTTTCTCTAATTTTAACAATAAATTAATGAGGTAGTTATTTTTTTTAGCGCCAATCCCATTAAAAACAATCGATTCGTCAAAATCATGTGTATTAATGTGCATCATAATACTGTCTTGCGCTTCAAGTAAGATCGATTGGTGTTTTCCGCCATGAACAAAAGAATGAATTCCTGGCTTGAAATCTGAAAACCGATGAGAAAACCGATTATCAGCATTTAGATATAAGGTATCTATACGTTCTCGTGTATCGTATAAGACCACATAATTATTACTTGGATTAATGATGTCACCTCCAATAAAAACAGCAGTAGACGCTTTGTGACTGTCTTGACAGCTCACCACGAATAAAAGTCCAAAAAGGAAGAGAAAAGGTTTCATTTTTATAAAAATCTGTCGAATATTATACCTAGCTCATCAAAAGTAAGCTATGAAAGGATTTATTCTTGTTAAGGCGTTGTTAAATTACGTTACGGTTTAATTTGATTGATGGATTCATTTTTTTACTTTTGCAAAAATTATTTTAAGCATGTTATCAGTTTCAAACTTATCAGTACAATTTGGAAAACGAATTCTTTTTGATGAAGTTAATACTTCATTCAACACAGGGAATTGCTATGGAATTATCGGTGCCAATGGTGCAGGGAAATCTACATTTCTAAAAATCATTGCTGGTGTACAAGAACCTACATCTGGACACGTAAGTCTTGAGACAGGAAAACGTATGTCGGTACTAGAACAAAACCACAATCTTTATGATGAGCATACCGTTTTAGAAACCGTGATTATTGGTAACAAACCCCTGTTTAAAATAAAAACTGAAATAGATGCATTATATAATGATTATTCAGATGAAAATGCGGACCGTATTGGAGAACTTCAAGTAAAGTTTGAAGAAATGAATGGCTGGAATGCCGATAGTGATGCAGCCTCAATGCTCTCTAACTTAGGGATCAAAGAAGAACACCACTACACATTGATGAAAGATTTGGATGGAAAGCAAAAAGTACGAGTTTTATTAGCGCAAGCGCTTTTTGGTAATCCTGATGTATTGATTATGGATGAACCTACTAATGATTTGGATTATGAAACCATTTCTTGGCTAGAGCATTTTCTAGCAAACTATGATAACTGTGTGATTGTAGTGTCGCATGACCGTCACTTTTTGGATGCCGTTTGTACTCATATTTCGGATATTGATTTCAACAAAATCAATCATTTTTCAGGAAACTATACATTCTGGTATGAGTCGTCTCAGCTTGCTGCAAGACAACGCGCACAACAGAATAAAAAATCAGAAGATAAAAAGAAAGAATTAGAAGAATTTATACGACGTTTTTCTGCCAATGTTGCCAAATCTAAACAAGCCACAAGCCGAAAAAAAATGATTGATAAATTAGATGTGACAGACATTCGTCCATCGAGCAGACGTTATCCAGCCATTATTTTTGAGCGTGATCGCGAAGCAGGAGATCAAATATTGAATGTTGATAAATTAGCGTTTGATCTTGAAGGAGAAACCTTGTTTGACAAGATCGACTTTAATTTAAATAAAGGCGATAAAATTGTAATTTATTCTAAAGACTCTAGAGCCAGCTCTGCATTTTATGATATTGTTAATGGTAACCTTAAGTCTAAAACTGGTGATTTTCTTTGGGGTGTAACAACGTCTCAATCCTATTTGCCTTTGGATAATAGCAGCTACTTTAAAGAAGCGATGAATTTAGTGGACTGGTTACGTCAATGGGCCAAAACCGAAGAAGAACGCGAAGAAGTTCACATTCGTGGGTTTTTAGGAAAAATGATTTTTAGTGGAGAAGAAGCACTCAAACAATCCAACGTCTTGTCGGGTGGCGAAAAAGTACGTTGTATGCTCTCTCGTATGATGATGATGCGTGCCAATGTACTGATGCTCGATGAACCAACCAATCACTTGGATTTGGAAAGTATTACCGCATTTAACAACTCCTTAAAAAACTTTAAAGGCACTGTATTGTTTACCACTCATGATCATGAGTTTGCACAAACTGTAGCCAATAGAGTCATTGAGCTGACGCCTAAAGGGGTTATTGACCGATATACAACCTTTGATGAGTATATGCAAGATCCTAAGATCAAGGCGCTCCGTGAGAAGATGTATGGGTAGGAGTGAAGTCTATATTTTTCATAATTATTCAACACTCCACTCATAATAATTAGAATCGGTATTTAGCACAAAACCTGTTTTTGGATACAATGTATTTCCAATCAAATTAGATTTTTCAGTTTCCAAAAACATTCCACAAGCTTTGGATTCTAAAACGAGTGCTTTAGCTCTTTGAATCAATTCAATAGCCACTCCTTTACCTCGAAATTCTGGATGCACAAACAAATCGTTTAACAACCAAAATTTTTTCATTCGAGTGGATGAAAAAAGAGGATATAATTGTACAAATCCTACTAAAGTATTTTCATCAGTCTCTGCCACAAAGAGTTTTGAATCTTGTTTAGAAATCCGGTGTTCTAAAAAAGTTTTTGCACCTTCAAGATCTGTGGTTTTACGATAGAATAGGCGATACCCATCAAATAATTCTGATAAGTGATCAATATCTTCAGAAATTGCAAGTCTGTAATTCATTTTGTTTTATTTAGGAGAATTTATTCTAAACCTCATGTCTTTAATAATGTGTCAAAGCATTTTCTTTGTAATGAGCTGTTTCATCGCTTCGTTTACATCTGTTACAGGGTATTTACAGCTGTTGTTTTGACAGACATAAATAGTTGTTTGACCAGAAATTAATTTATTTTCTAATAAAGCGAGTTGGCCTTCCTTGTTTCCACCAGAAAAGAATACATTTGGATAGTATTGAGCATTTAAGGCTTTGCGTTTGCTTTCAAAATCATCGCCTAAAATGGCAACTGAGTAGGGGGGGCTTATAAACCAACTCATCAAAACATCCCAATTGGAGTAATAGGTGCCACCTTTTATGGTGTTTTCTTTTACAGTACTAAGCATCTGTCTTGAACGGGCGACATAATCACTGTCATAATAATACTGTCCAAGGACAAATAAGTTTTTTGCCATTTGAGAGTTGGACGCTGGCATGACATTATCTGAAATTTCCATTTTTCGAACAATCAGTTTTTGATCCACATCTGAAGTGTAATAAAACATGCCGCTTTCGGAATCATAAAAATGTAGAATCACATAGTCTGTTAATTTTTTTGCAGATTCTAACCACTTTTCGTCAAACGTACTTTGATATAATGCAATAAAGGCTTCAATTGTGAATGCATAATCATCTAAAAACCCATTGATTGATGCCATGCCGTTTTTATAGCTTCTGGACAATCGGTCATCTGAAGATCGAACATTTGTATTAATGAAATTTGCATTTTTGAGCGCTGTGTCTAAATACGTTTGATCATCAAAAATGGTATAGGCATCTACATACGCTTTAAGCATTAGCGCATTCCATGAAGTGATAATTTTATCATCCAACGCAGGTTTGATGCGCGTTTCACGTTCAGCGAGCAGTTGTTTTTTTGCATTTGACACCAAGCTTTTTAGTTCACTTTCAGAACGATTATAGCGTTCTGCAATGGTAGTGTCAGCTTCAGTTTTAAATAAAATATTAATACCATTTTCCCAATTCCCATTGGTCTCGATATTATAATAGTCTAGAATGAGTTCTGCATCATCACCCAAGATTTGTTGTAATTCTTGTTGAGACCAAACATAGTATTTGCCTTCTTCACCTTCACTATCGGCATCTAAGGAGGCGTAAAATCCGCCGTCTACAGACGTTAATTCTCGCTGAATAAAGTCTAAAGTTTCCGCTATAATTGTTTTATAGTTTTCATTTTTGGTGTGTTTGTAAGCGGCTGTATACAAGCTGACAAGTTGAGAATTATCATAAAGCATTTTTTCGAAATGAGGGATATTCCAAAGTTCATCTGTAGCATATCGTGAAAAACCACCACCAATCTGATCGTAAATCCCTCCATTGGCCATCTTATCAAGCGTGAGTGTTACCGCTTCTAATGCTTCTAAATTTGGATTCAGGAAGTTATAATGCAATAAAAATTGATAACCAACTGGTAATGGAAATTTTGGTGCGCCTTTATAACCCCCGTTTATTGTATCGATACTTGTTTTCCAGTTTTCAAAAATAAGATCTAAGTCTGTCATAGAGACGTCTTTTTTTTCAGTACTCAAAAGGTTTAATTCATTGGCTTGAATACCATTTGTGAGCTGTTTTGCCTGTTGCTCTGTTTTATCGGGATTAGTTTTAACGAAATCTGAAATTTTGGTAAGCACATCTAACCATTGATTTTTTGGAAAATAGGTGCCGCCATAAATAGGACGACCGTCAGGGAGAGCAATACAATTTAATGGCCAACCACCACTGCCCGTAATCAGTTGAACTGCATCCATATAAATTTGATCAATATCTGGGCGTTCCTCTCTATCAACTTTAATAGCAACAAAGTTTTCGTTCATAAAATTGGCAACTTCTACATCTTCAAAACTCTCATGTTCCATTACATGACACCAGTGACATGCAGCATATCCTACACTTATAATGATGAGTTTGTTTTCTTTCTGAGCTTTATCAAGAGCTTCTTGTCCCCAAGGATACCAATTGACGGGATTGTGTGCGTGCTGTAATAAATAAGGACTGGTCTCATTTATGAGTTCATTTGTAAATTGGTGTTCAGATGTTTTAGTCATTTTTTTATGTTGTCGACATGAAACTAAATATATAAAACTTACGAGCAAAAAGAATGAATTTATCTTCATAGGTAGATGGTGTAGAAATAAAAACAGTTTTAAATCCAAGATATAAATATAACAAAAAAAGCATTCCCGTCGGAATGCTTTTTAATTTTATCAAAAAATTAGGCTTTAGCTATTAAGCATTACTGGCATGACAAGCATTGTTACCATTTCACCTTCGTCTAAACCATCAACAGGTGTTAGGATACCGGCTCGGTTTGGCATACTCATTTCCAATTGAACATCATCAGCGTTAAGGTTACTCAACATTTCGGATAAGAATCGAGAGTTAAATCCAATTTGCATATCATCGCCTTGATAATCGCAAGTCAATCGCTCTTCGGCTTTGTTGCTATAGTCGATATCTTCAGCTGAAATATTCAATTCAGCACCCGCGATTTTTAATCGAATTTGATGGGTTGTTTTATTAGAGAATATTGAAACACGACGAACGGAGTTCAAAAACTGATTTCTACTTATTGTTAAATGATTTGGATTCTCTTTTGGAATTACCGCTTCATAATTTGGATATTTACCATCGATTAATCGACAGATTAATTCTGAATTTTCAAAAGAAAACTTAGCATTAGAATCGTTGTATTCTATTGTTACATCATCGTCGCTACCCGCTAAAATTCCTTTTAATAGATTTAAGGGTTTTTTAGGCATGATGAATTCTGCAGTTTCATTGGCAGTCACATCGGTACGGGAATATTTAACCAATTTGTGAGCATCGGTTGCTACAAAGGTTAGACTTTCTGTAGAAAACTGAAAAAATACACCACTCATTACAGGGCGTAAATCGTCATTTCCAGCGGCAAAAATAGTTTTGGAAATGGCAGTTGCCAAAATATCGGCTCCAATGACCGTTGTACTTGGACTATCTAAAGAAATTGCTTTTGGGAATTCGTCTGCACTTGCATACGCCAAAGCATATTTTCCATGATTAGAGCTAATTTCAATAGTGTTATTGTCTTCAATCACAAACGTTAGCGGTTGCTCAGGAAAGGTTTTAAGGGTTTCTAATAAAAGTTTAGCGGGAATGGCAACACTACCTTGACTATCACTTTCGACTTCCAGCGTAGACGCCATAGTCGTTTCTAAATCACTGCAAGAAACCGTGAGTTTTGAATGGTCTAATTCAAACAAAAAATTGTCAAGAATTGGTAAGGTGTTAGAATTGTTAATCACACCGCCTAAGACTTGAAGTTGTTTTAATAAATACGTACTGGAAACTATAAATTTCATCTGTGATGTATGTTATAAATTTAATAAAAGGGCTCTTACAAATATATCTTTTTGATACTAATTATTAAAAGAAACTTATTAACATTAGGTTGATAGCTTTTTGATCCTTAAAAGACTGTAGTTTTCTCCTTAATCTTTAAAGAAATCAATAGAAACCGTATCCATCATATCCAAGCCTAACAGGGTAGATGCACTACCAACTGTGGCTAGGTTACTTCGATAAACGGCAATTTCTAGATAGTCAGAGGAATTAAACACCACAAGTCCTTGACCTTCATCATTACGTAATTCTGGGGCAATGTTAAAATCAACAATATCACTATAGTGGTTATAAATTCTTTTAAACTTATGATTTCGCGCTGATATTTCAAAGCGTCTACCTTTCTGGATAGATTCAAAAAAGCGTTTTTTTATGTTTGTGATGACATTTCCATAATGATCAACATAGATTACGCTTCCAACTAACTGACTGGAGCCAGCTCTTACTATAGGAACTATATTTTTAATGGGTTTTATTTCGTTTATGATTTTTCCGATAACCTCTAAAGTTCCTCCCCGAGCAATATGTGCTGCGACTTTAACAAACACATCCAATACGGGAAAACTAGTTGATATCTTATCATGGATATTTATTTCTACAATTTTTTGCGGATTGATTTCAGAACAAATCATACTCATAATTCCATTATTAGCACAAATAAAATAATGGTCATTCAACTGCACCACAATGTGTTTGTTTTCTTCACTTATTTCAGAATCAACTCCAATAATATGGATGCTTCCTACTGGAAAACTACTAAAAGCGTTTTGAATAACATAGGCCGCTTCTAAAATACTAAATGGCGAAATATTATGAGAAATATCAACGACTTTAGCTTCCAGAATTTCAGATAGCAATGCACCCTTTACAGCCCCTGTAAAATGATCTTTTGTTCCAAAATCGGTCGTTAAAGTGATGACAGCCATTTGCGCAGTGTCTTAGTTTGTTTAAATTACGTCTGTTAAAATTGATCTTTTAAGATATACAAACCTACACAATTTTTATTTTAAATTTTTATTAACACTCTTAAAAATTACACTAAATTGTAACTACATTTATAGCATCGAATAGAATCATGAAACGACTAAACATTTCAACCCTTTGAATGAACTAATTATTGAGTTAACAGACATTACGCCCAAACAATTTTTTGGTGCTCAAAATAAAAATATCGAATTATTAAAAAGGTATTTTCCAAAGCTAAAAATTGTAGCTCGTGGAACCAAAATTACTGCTTTTGGAGATGAAGATTTATTATTAGAATTTGATAAACGTATGAAAATGTTATTGAGTCATTTTCAAAAATTCAATAAGCTCGACGAAAATATGATTGAACGTGTCCTAACAAGTGAATCTAAAGCCGATTATGATTCGTCCCCAAAAAGTGGAGACGTTATTGTACATGGTGTAAATGGTCGTTTGATTAAGGCACAAACCGCCAATCAGCGCAAGTTAGTGGACAGTGTTCGAAAAAACGATATGGTTTTTGCTATCGGTCCTGCTGGAACTGGAAAAACTTACACAGGCGTTGCTCTAGCAGTTAGAGCGCTCAAAAACAAAGAGGTAAAACGCATTATTTTAACGCGCCCTGCTGTCGAAGCGGGTGAAAATCTTGGGTTTTTACCAGGTGATTTAAAAGAAAAACTAGATCCTTATATGCAGCCCTTGTATGATGCATTAAGAGATATGATCCCTTCGGAGAAATTAGAAAGTTACATTGAGAATGGTACTATACAAATTGCGCCGTTAGCATTTATGAGAGGGCGTACTTTGGATCATGCTTTTGTGATTTTAGATGAGGGTCAAAATACAACTCATGCACAAATGAAAATGTTTTTGACGCGAATGGGGAAAGATGCTAAATTTCTTTTAACTGGAGATCCTGGTCAAATTGATTTACCTAGACGTACGATTTCTGGACTTAAAGAGGCCCTTTTAATACTAAAAGATATTGATGGTGTTGGCATGATCTTTTTAGATGATAAAGATGTTATTCGTCATAAATTGGTCAAAAAAGTCATCGAAGCGTATAAAAATATTGAAAATAGAGATTAAAATAATTACATGAGTCATACCATTACAGATACAAATTTTGAATTTCCAGGCCAATCCAACCTTTATAAAGGAAAAGTTAGAGAAGTTTATAATATCAACTCCAATCTTTTAGTGATGGTGGCTACGGATCGCTTATCGGCGTTTGATGTTGTCATGCCTAAAGGCATTCCATTTAAAGGTCAAATATTAAATCAAATTGCCACAAAAATGATGGCTGCAACGGAAGATATTGTTCCAAATTGGTTGATGGCGACCCCAGACCCCAATGTTGCTGTAGGTCATTTATGTGAACCCTTTAAAGTGGAGATGGTGATAAGAGGTTATTTGTCTGGCCACGCCGCCCGAGAATATAAATTAGGCAAACGTCAGCTTTGTGGGGTGTCTATGCCAGAGGGGATGAAAGAAAATGATGCTTTTCCAAGCCCTATTATAACTCCCGCAACCAAAGCCGAAATGGGAGATCACGATGAGGACATTTCCAGAAAAGATATTATCAATCGTGGCATTGTTTCAGAAGCGGATTATCTGGTCTTAGAAGACTACACGCAAAAATTATTTCAAAGAGGGTCTGAAATCGCTGCGTCTAGAGGATTAATTTTAGTGGATACTAAGTATGAATTTGGAAAAACTAAAGACGGTGTTATCGTTTTAATCGATGAAATTCATACTCCAGACTCTTCACGCTATTTTTATACGAAAGGCTATGAAGCGCGTCAAGCCAATAATGAAGCACAAAAACAACTCTCAAAAGAGTTTGTACGCCAATGGTTGATTGGTAATAATTTTCAGGGATTAGAGGGACAAACTGTTCCTGTAATGAGTGAAGAGTATATCTCAACAGTAAGTGAACGTTATATAGAATTGTATGAGAATATCACAGGAGAGGCTTTTGTAAAAGCAGACGTTACAGACATTCAATCGCGTATTGAAAACAATGTTCTTAAGTATTTAAAGACTGTATAGTGGTTTTAAGTTTAAATGCTTGTCGTCTTAAAAACCCATAGACTTGAGTATTTGGTTTAATAACATAAATTGAAATCAAACTTACAACAACTAGAAAACAAATGGCCCCTACAATAACTTCTATGGGACTTAGATTTTTACCATAAATTCGTTTGAGTCCCCAACCTGTAAAACTCCCGTAAAGAAGAATAAAATGGACTACATAAATGGAAAGTGTTTTTTGTCCAATTTTTAAAATTACTGGATGTTTTAAATAGGTTTCTAAGGCATAAAATAGTCCAAATAAAATTAAAACATTACCAAGACGAATACATAAATAATTATAATTGGCAACATCTGTAAAAAGTGTCACGTCGGTTTGAATACTAAGCCAATGTAAACCAGAAGAAGATCCATAAATTAAAACAAGCCCTACAGAAAAAAACCCAATGACAATAGCTGGTTTAAATTTGGGACGAACTAGATATCCGTAAAACAAAGTTGCAATAAATGCGCCGAAAGCAACATATCCAAACCAAGGAAAAACCGTAAATATAGAGCCATTTACTTTCGATATGTAATTAGCGAAAAGTAATGGAACGCCCTCTGCTCCATAGGTTCTGTAAAGTGGTTCGCTAAGAAAAATCAAGGTTCCAATACAAAACATAACTACTGAAAAAAACAATGTCTTTTTTTGGCATAAGGCATAAATACCTACAATCAAAATCAATGAAACGCCTATAATTTGAAGAACATCAATGACCAAAAAATAAGTTCCAAAGGAGCCATTTAACCATCTAAAAATTGGAATACGAAGTGCATACCCAATCCCAATTAACATAAGCCCACGAACAACTCCACGACGCATCCGATAATATAAAGCGCCTTTGCTTTTAGCTTTGATCAATAAATAGGTGAAAATTAGACCCGAAACTGTAAAAAACACAGGAGCAGTAATTCCTCTAAAATACTGCCAAGTATTAAAAACTAGATGATTTGAATCTCTATATTCAGAAGCTAACAAGGTATCAATAAAATGACCTTGAAGCATCATCAATATAGCAAATGCTCTCACAGCATCAATAAAGTAGAGACGGTTTAATTGCAAAGTTAATTGGTTAGAGTGCAAAGTTAGGTTATAATTCTTACATATAAATTATTGAAATTATTAAATGTATTAACATTGTTTCTATAAATTCAGTAACTTGTAATCTTAATTTTTAAAAGAATAAAAGTGTACTACTTAAAAAATTTCGAATCTTATACTAATAGTTATAAAAATTCAGTAGAAAATCCAGAGGCATTTTGGAACACAATTGCAAAAGATAATTTTGTATGGAAACGTCCATGGAGTAGGGTGTTAGATTGGGATTTTTCTATACCTAAAATTAGTTGGTTTGAAGGTGCTCAGCTTAACATTACCGAAAACTGTATCGATCGCCACTTAGAACATAACGCTGAAAAAACCGCTATTTTATTTGAACCTAATAATCCAAATGATACCTCTGAAGCGATTACATATAATGAATTACACAAACGTGTCAATCAGTTTGCCAATGTATTAAAGTCAAAAGGCATTCAAAAAGGGGATAGGGTTTGTGTGTATTTGCCCATGATTCCAGAGTTAGCAATTTCAGTACTCGCCTGTGCTCGTATTGGTGCGATTCACTCTGTTGTGTTCGCTGGGTTTTCAGCAAATGCGTTGTCGTCACGTATTAACGATTGTGATTGTAAACTACTAATTACTAGCGATGGTGGTTATCGTGGTGCAAAAACAATTGATTTGAAATCAATAGTAGATACCGCACTTTTAGACTGTGAGGGAATAGAATCTGTGCTTGTTGCGAAACGCATACATAAGGATATTCCTATGGTTTCGGGAAGAGATTTTTGGTTACAACCTCTTTTAGAAACCGCTTCAGAATCATGCGAAGCTACTGTAATGGATGCTGAAGATCCACTATTTATTTTATATACATCGGGCTCAACAGGACAACCCAAAGGAATGGTGCATACCACAGCAGGCTATATGGTTTACAGCGCCTATACATTTAAAAATATTTTTCAATATGAACCTGACGATGTCTATTGGTGTACAGCCGATATTGGATGGATTACAGGGCACAGCTATATAGTTTATGGCCCACTTTTAAATGGTGCTACAACGCTAATGTTTGAAGGCGTACCTAGTTATCCAGATTATGGTCGCTTTTGGTCCATTGTCGAAAAACACAAGGTGAGTCAATTTTATACGGCGCCAACCGCCATTCGCGCCTTAGCGAAGCAAGGATTAGGTCTCGTATCTCCGTACGATTTATCCTCTTTAAAAATATTAGGAACAGTAGGAGAACCTATTAATGAGGAAGCCTGGCATTGGTATAATGATCATATTGGAAAACGCAAATGTCCAATTGTGGATACATGGTGGCAAACTGAAACTGGTGGTATTATGATTTCTCCAATTCCAAACAGTTTTGAAGGAAAACCAACTTTTGCAACTTTACCTTTTGTGGGCATTCAAGCTGCTTTAATGGACGAAAAAGGCGATGAGATTGAGGGCAATTCAGTAGAAGGTCGATTGTGTATTAAATTTCCATGGCCATCGATGGCACGTACAATTTGGGGTAATCACCAACGCTACAAGGAAACCTATTTTTCGGCCTATGAACAAAACTATTTTACTGGTGACGGTGCGCTAAGAGATGAGAATGGGCACTACCGTATTACTGGACGTGTAGATGATGTGATTATTGTTTCAGGACATAATTTAGGAACAGCGCCTATAGAAGATGCTATTAATGAGCATCCAAACGTCGCTGAATCTGCGATTGTTGGTTATCCGCACGATATTAAAGGCAGTGCTTTATATGGGTATGTAACGCTAAAAAAATCTGATGAAATGAATGACGCTCTAAAAATTGAAATCAATCAGCTTATTAGTAAGCAAATAGGGCCGATTGCTAAGTTGGATAAAATTCAGTTTACATCTGGACTTCCAAAAACACGCTCAGGAAAAATTATGCGCCGTATTCTTCGAAAAATCGCAAGTAAAGATACTTCTAATTTAGGAGATATTAGTACGTTATTAAACCCAGAAGTCGTAGAAACCATCATGAAAAATTCACTTTAAACAGTTATATTCACCTAAAATTTGATTCTTATGAAAACTAATTTAACCTATGTCTTCCTTTTTGCATTACTTTTCTCCGCATGTAAAACAGAAATTAAAACATCTATTTCTACTTCACAATCTGATTATTTAGACAGTTCTGAAAAAGACGATCAGTATTTAGGCGGTATAAAAATGATTCCTATTTCAACGCCTAAAGGCGAATTTAAGGTGTGGACTAAGCGTGTTGGAAACAACCCAACTATGAAAGTTTTATTGCTACATGGTGGACCAGGAATGACTCATGAAATTTATGAATCCTTTGATGGTTATTTTCCCAATGAAGGTATTGAATATTATTATTATGACCAATTAGGGTCCTACTATAGCGATCAGCCTAAAGATTTATCGTTATGGGATTTAGATCGTTTTGTGGAAGAAGTAGAACAAGTACGTATTGCTTTAGGATTAACCAATGAAAACTTTTACTTATATGGCCAATCATGGGGCGGAATTTTAGGGATGCAATATGCCTTGAAGTATCAAGAACATTTGAAAGGCTTGATTATTTCTAATATGGTGCCCTCAATTCCAGACTATCAAAACTATTCTGATGAAGTCTTAGCGCCAAAACTAGATCCTGAAGTACTGAAAGAAATTATGTCTTTTGAGGAAAAAGAAGACTATTCCAATGCACGTTATATGGAGTTGGTAGTTAATAATTATTATACCGAGCATATCCTTCGTTTACCAGTTGAAGAATGGCCAGAGCCTTTAAATAGAAGTTTTAAGCATATAAACCATGACGTCTATGTCACCATGCAAGGGCCCAGTGAATTTGGTATTAAAGGCGATGCTAATTTAAAGTATTGGGATGTGAAGGCCGATTTACATAAAATTACAGTGCCGACCTTGAGTATCGGAGCTACGCATGATACGATGGATCCAGCACAAATGGAGTTTATATCTGAAGAAGTTCAAAATGGACGGTTTTTATTATGCCCTAATGGGAGTCACCTTTCACAATTTGACGATCAAAAAATCTATTTTGAAGGCTTGATTCAATTCATTAAAGATGTAGATAACGGCGATTTTTAAATCGTACGTTCCAAGGGTTTGTTCAAAATAAAAATCACCATAGAAGCAAATCCACAAACCGTAAACCCTAAAAATAGCGGCCATGCCGTAGTAGTGATATATGCCCCAATACCGCTAGCTATAAGTACACCCATTACAGTCGAAATAAATCCATTAATGGCTGCACCTACCCCGGCAATATGCCCAATGGGCTGCATGGCAAGTGCTCTAAGGTTTCCAAACAAAAATCCAACGGCAGTAAATTGCAAGGCAAAAAACGTTAGCAAAATCCATAATGGAGGATTGACTTGGTTATAATATAAAACCACATAGAGTAATGAGCTTAAACTATAGGCCGTTAAGGATACTAAGGCAATCCGTTTCATACCCACACGCACCACATAAACGCCATTGAGATAGGTGGCGAACCCCACACCAACCGCTAAACTGGCAAAAATTAAAGGAAAATCCTCTCCTAAATCATATTGAATTTCAAAAATATGTTGGGTCGTACTCAGATATACCATAAATGAGCCTGTAATAAATCCAGAAATTAAAGTGAACGCCACCGCTTGTTTGTGCTTAAAAAACTCTTTGAACCCCGAAACTAATAGTGTTGTTCTAAAAGGAATACGTTTTTCAGTTGGTAAGGTTTCTTGTTGCCGTTTCCAAAACCAAAATATGACTAAAATTCCGAGAACTAATTGAACATTAAAAATGGCTTGCCAATTATAGGTGAGCATTAAATACTGTCCAAGGGTAGGCGCGATGATAGGAATGAGGATAAAAATCATGACAATAAACGACATTACTTTTGCCATATAATCGCCTTCATATGAATCGCGAATCATAGCAATACTCAAAGTACGTGGCGATGCTAATCCAATGCCTTGCAGAATCCGTCCTGCAATTAGCACTTCATAACTATTTGTATTCACACAAATAATACTCGCAATAACGAATACTAAAAAGCCCACATATATAATTGGTTTTCGGCCATAACTATCCGATAAAGGGCCAAAAATCAGTTGCCCAAATCCCAATCCAAGAAAAATCATGGTAATTAATAATTGATGGTCTTGTGTGTCAGTAACCCCTAAGTCTGTACCGATTACAGCGAGGGCAGGGAGGATGCCATCTATTGATAATGCTACTAAAGACATGAGCAGCGCCATAATGGCTATAAACTCAATTTTAAGTTTAGGTTGATTTTGCATTTGGCAAAACTACTGCTAATTATAATATTTTCAATACTTCATCCATCACAAACTGGTAATAACTCATATCGGCAGGAACAATCCTATAAGTAGGATGTTTTTGGAGCATGCATTTTTGAAGCTCTTCAAAAGAAAACAATCGTACAGCATCCACCTCCGTTTCTTGAATTTGCAGTTGAGAAACAGGAGTCTCTAATTTCACTAAAAACACATGTTGAAATTCACAGTCTATAATGCCATTGTCGAACCGATTGGTGTTTTTTCGGATGTCAAGAAGCGTTAAGTCAGCTTCTTGGATATTCAGTCCAATTTCTTCTTTGACTTCACGAATGGCGCCTTCTAAAATAGATTCACCAGCACTGACATGACCGGCTACAGAAACGTCCCAAAACCCAGGAAAGGTTTCTTTTGTGAGGCTTCGTTTTTGAAGTAATAGGGCAGGTGTAGCCGTGTAAAACCAAATATGTACTGTGGGATGAAACCAACCGTTTTGATGGGCTTCATTTTTCAAGCAAGATTGTCCTGTTGGTTGCCCATCAGAATTCCAAATGTCTAAGTATTCGTCCACTACAAATTAGTCAAAGTACGAAAATGTATCGCCCGCTTTGATTTTTAATAAGGTTTCATAAATCATTTTAATGACATTTTCAACATCATCACGATGTACCATTTCAACAGTGGTATGCATGTAGCGTAATGGCAATGAAATCAATGCCGATGCTACGCCGCCATTACTATACGCAAACGCATCGGTATCTGTACCTGTTGCTCTTGACAGTGCGGCACGCTGGAACGGAATTTTATTTGCTTCAGCAGTATCCGTAATTAAATCCCTTAATTTTTGTTGAACTGCGGGTGCATAAGCAATTACTGGACCTTTACCCATTTCGCAATGGCCTTGTGTCTTTTTATCAATCATTGGGGTTGTGGTATCGTGCGTCACATCGGTAACAATAGCCACATCGGGTTGGATGGTGTGTGTAATCATTTCTGCTCCACGTAAGCCAATTTCTTCTTGTACTGAATTTGTGATATATAAACCAAATGGCAGTGTTTTTTTATTTTCATGTAATAAACGTGCTACTTGAGCAATCATAAATCCACCCATACGGTTGTCTAAAGCACGACATACAAAATGATCTTTGTTTAATACGTGAAAGGTGTCAGGGTAAGTTATAACACAACCTACATGCACGCCTAATTCAGCCACCGCTTCTTTGGTTTTACAGCCAACATCAATAAAAATATTATCGAGTTTTGGCGCTTGTTCTTTGGCAGCGCTTCGAGTGTGTATTGCTGGCCATCCAAAAACACCTTTTACAATGCCATTTTTGGTATGAATGTTTACTATTTTACTAGGAGCAATTTGATGATCACTTCCACCATTTCGAATAACATAAATAAGTCCATCATCTGAAATGTAATTCACATACCAAGAAATTTCATCGGCATGACCTTCAATCACAACCTTAAATGGTGCGTCGGGATTAATAACGCCTACTGCAGTTCCGTAGGTATCTGTAATAAAAGTATCAACATAGGGTTTTAGATAGTCCATCCATAGGTTCTGACCATCCCATTCGTAGCCCGTTGGAGCTGCATTGTTAAGATAATCTTCTAGAAATGTAAGTGCTTTTTTATCTAAGATTGTTTTGTGTGCCATTTTCAAATAAATTTTGGTTAAAAATAACAATTAAGAATGATAATCACACATAGATTAAGGCATATTTTGTAAGTTTGAATGCATAAAAAAAATCTTGTATTTGAAGTTGATTCATTATATTCTTTTTTGGTTACCGGTTATAGTTTATGGCCAAACCTCGGCTGTGCAAAAGGATTCTATCCCTGAAAATTATTTGGTGATTGTTGGTGATACGATTATAAACAACTCTATAAATCTAAATGAGGTTTATATTCTTCCAAAATTAAAATTTACGTCTTCTGAATCTCGGCGGCAGTATTTGATTTTACAACGTAAAACAATCAAGGTGTATCCATATGCTAAATTAGCAGCGGATCGATTAGACAGCTTAAAAAATCGTATGGGAAGTATAAAGAGTAAACGAAAACAAAAGAAATACACGCGAATGGTTCAAAAGTATTTGGAAGAAGAGTTTACGGAAAAACTGAAAAAATTCACTATTACTGAAGGTCAAATTTTAATAAAACTAATTCACCGCCAAACTGGAGAAACGGCTTTTGACTTAGTAAAAGACTTAAGAAGTGGATGGCGTGCCTTTTGGTATAACAATACCGCTCGGATATTTAATATGTCTTTGAAACTCCCTTTTGATCCACAAAATTCGGAAGAAGATTATTTAATTGAAGATATTCTGCTCCGCCAATTTCAAAATGGGCGATTAGACTATCAAAAACCCTTCAACACGTTTGACATCTATGAGCTTTCTAAGCAGTGGAATCTATGATTTTTATGGAACAAACTACATTTTTTAAGTAATTAAAATCCGTTTATTGCTAAATATTTACCGCTTGTTACGTGGAACGTCCGTTCGTTACTTAACCTTTTGTACTATGAATATAATGAGGTTATTTTGATAAGAATTAAAACATAAAATTTGTTTTGAAACTCAAAAACTGATTAGCCTTTTTTGCCTCATCTTTTAAACCTACTTAAATACGATTAAGACTCAAATCTTAATCGTATTTTCATATAAAGTATAAAAATCTTCAAAAATAATCATAGATCCATTAAGAAATTCCATTGTAGATTTCCAGGTGTCTTTATTATGAATTGATACTTTAGATTTTATAGAAACAACTACTGCAGATAGGTTTTTCTCATCAGAAACTTGAAACTGTTTTTCGAATAATATATCTGCGAAAAAATCAGATTCAAGAATTGATTTATGAGATATTATTTTGTCCCAATATGCAGTTTGCTTTTCAGGGTCCATATCGAAACACAATGCAACATAAGCGGTTTTGGTATCAAAATGGAACTTAAAACTTAGACCCTTAACATTAGTATTGTAGAGAATCCAATTTCTGGGAAACGATTTTCCAAAACTTATCCAGAATTCTTGCCGCAATTGTTTAGCTTCATTTTTACTAAACATAATTATTAGATAAAATAAGCTAAAACAACTGCACCTATAATCATTAAAATTTTATTCAAATTAAAATGATGCCCTTCACTGCTTTCAAACAAAATAATTGTAGATATATGAAAAAACATTCCAATTACAACAGCATTTATGCTATATATGACAGTAGGGGGTATGTTGAAAAGTTCTGATGAAACTGCGCCTAAAGGCGTCATTAGCGTAAATACAATTAAAAATAGTGCCACTTGAAGCTTTGGGAGTTTTGATTTTAAGAGATAGGTTGTAATAAGCACAGCGATCGGAATCTTATGAATAACCACACCAATAATAATATTATTATAATCTTTTAAAGGAAAACCTTCAAAAAAGGCATGTATTCCTAGACTTATAAATAAAAACCATGGAAATTTAATATTCGAATCTTGCTGATGCAGATGGCCATGTTCTGCTCCTTTTGAATAAAATTCTAATAAAATTTGCAATAAAATACCGCCCATTATAAATACACCAATTTTTTTGGTTTCCAGATTGGAATATACTTCAGGAAGTAGTTCAAAAATTGTTGTAGAAAGTAAAAATGCACCACTAAAAGCTAAAAATAATTTTAAATTTAAAGGGTTAGACTTGCTATATAATAGTACAATTGCGATTCCAAATAAAACAGCCAGTATAGGCGCTAAAAAACTAATCATTAGCCATAAAAATTAAAATTAAACGTTCTGAAGTTTTGCTATTATAAGGTTCTAATTTATAATTTCCAAAACAGTCTAGCAAATGTAAACCAGCTTTTGAAAGCATCATCTCAAAATCTTGAAATGTAAATGCCCGCACTTTTTCCTGAAAGTGATACGTTTCATTGGCATCAATTACTTCAATATCTTTGAAAATAAATCCATTAGAAAAACTGCGACTTAAGTTAAATTTCACGTTTTCGTCTTCATATGAATTTTTGGCAATCAAATTTTCAATTACAAAAGGACTGTTCATAAAATCGATAACACCAATCCCATTTTGTTTAAGACTCGATTTAATGGTTTGAATTGCCTTAAAATTATCAACATCTTCTTCAAAATACCCAAAACTTGTAAATAAGTTTAACACAACTTCAAATTTAGTAGAATATAGCGTTCTCATATCGTGGACTTCAAAATTTAGAGAACTTGATTCATGTTTTTTCGCATGTTTAATGCTGTTTTTAGACAAATCTAGTCCTGTCACGGAATATCCTAATGTATTTAAAAAAATCGAATGTCTGCCTTTTCCACACGCCAAGTCCAATATTGAATCGTCTTTATCGAGGTTTAGATAAGTTACTAAGTTTTTAATAAAAACTTCAGCTTCTTTATAATCTCTATGCTTGTAAAGGATGTGATAATACGTTGTGTCAAACCACGACTGAAACCAATTTGAATGTTTTTTTGTCATTTATTTACTTCTAACTCGCACAAAAATACTGTATTTTTGTGCGTACTAAATAATTTTGATGGAGAATAATTTTAAGATGGTTGCTAAAACCTTGTTTGGTTTTGAAGAACTTTTAGCTAAGGAATTGAAACAACTTGGTGCACAAGCGGTTAAAATAGGGGTACGACATGTGAGTTTTGTTGGCGATAAGGGTTTTATGTATAAAGCCAATTTAGGCTTACGTACGGCGATTAAAATTCTTAAACCCATTGCAAATTTTAAAGTTATAAATGAAACTGATTTATATAAAAAAATTAATGCAATTCCATGGGAAGATTATTTAAAGTCTAATGGAAGTTTAGCAGTAGGAGCGACCCTTAATGGCGATACTTTTACACATTCACAATATGTGTCGCTAAAAACTAAAGATGCGATTGTTGATCGTTTTAGAGATAAAACCGGTGAGCGTCCAAATGTAGATTTAAGATTTCCAGATTTAAAAATTGATATCCATATTGACCGTCATTTTTGTACCGTCTCATTAGATAGTTCTGGCGAATCATTACATAAACGCGGATATAAAGTAGCTACAAATATAGCACCCATAAATGAAGTTTTAGCAGCTGGTTTAGTGATGCTTTCTGGCTGGGATGGCCAAAGTGATTTCATGGATCCTATGTGTGGTTCAGGTACAATTTTAATTGAAGCCGCTATGATTGCATGTAATATTCCTCCAAATTTGATGCGCAATGAATTTGGTTTTGAACGTTGGGAAGATTGGGATGTCGATTTGTTTGAAAAAATAGAAGAGTCTTTACTTTCCAAAACACGTGATTTCCATCACAAAATTATGGGATTTGACAAATCGCCTAGTGCAGTTGAAAAAGCCACTCAAAATGTTGAGAACTCAAAACTAGAAGATTTTATTTATATAAAACACGAAGATTTTTTCAAAACACAGAAAGGTGGCGAAGCGCATCTTCATATGGTATTTAATCCCCCTTACGGAGAACGATTAGATATTGAAATGGAAACGTTTTATGGTGCCATCGGATCTACACTTAAACATAAATACCCTGGAACTCATGCTTGGATGATATCATCTAATTTGGAAGCTTTGAAGCATATTGGTTTAAGACCTTCTAGAAAAATAAAACTATTTAATGCTAAATTAGAAGCCCGTTTTCAGAAATATGAAATGTATGCTGGAACTAAAAAGACACATAAAATTCAAGTGATAAACGCCTAAATTAATACTCCTTTTTTATCCATCTTGTAAGAAAACCACAATAAGAAAATGCCAATTAATGTGGTGAGTATAGGTAAAATTAGTTGTGATCCTCCAATATTCATAAACTCTTGTATAAATAAATTATAGCTGTGCTGAAGGATTAACGCTACAAATGAAATTAAAAATAAGAATAAAGCGATCTTCTTTCTAAACAATAAACAGATACTTCCAAATAATCCGGCAAAAACTGCTGTTGCAAAAGCAGCCGTTACCCATGCAGGAATATTTGTAAAATAACTCTGTTCAGATTTAGATAACGTTTTAAGAATTTCATCACTCATAAAAGATTGGCCTAAATAAGCAAATACGCCCACTAGGTTCCATACCAAAGCAATGATTCCTAGAATCCAAAAAATTTTTGGGACATGATTTGATTGTTTATTCATATTATTTGGGTTAATAATTCTTAAAATTAATGTTTTTTTTTCTCAAATTAAAAAATAATAACAAGAATTTAACGCAATGAAAATTATTTTTTAACGCACTAATTTAGCCTCAAATAAAAAATATTCTAAAATAATTCTTTATAAACACAATAAAGGATGTACTTTTGCAAAAATCCATCAAAAACATCTATGCTATCCATTTCAGAACAACTAGAACGTAAAACAGGCAAAGAACTCTATAGCTACCAAAAAGGAGCGATTCAAAAAATCTTTCAATGTTTTGAAACTGCTGCTGATGATTATCACCTTTTATACCAGTTACCAACAGGTGGTGGAAAAACTGTAATTTTTTCTGAAATTGTGAGTCAATACTTAAAAACACACAAGAAGAAAGTACTAGTAATGACGCACAGAATCGAGCTTTGTAAACAAACATCGTCTGTATTAACAGAATTTGGAGTTCAAAATAAAGTGATTGATAGCAAAGCGAATTTAGAAGATCAATCAAAGTTTGATTGTTTTGTGGCGATGGTTGAAACGCTTAACAATAGATTAAAAGATGATAAATTAGACATCTCAGATATAGGTTTAATTATTATTGATGAAGCGCATTACAATTCGTTTACAAAGCTTTTTAAATTCTTTGAGAAATCCTTTATTTTAGGAGTGACTGCGACCCCATTGAGTTCAAATATCGAGCTTCCAATGGCTGATAATTACAATGAATTAATTGTAGGAGAGAGTATAGAATCCCTAATTGAGAATGAATTTCTAGCGCAAGCGAATATGTATTCTTATAATGTTGGCTTGACATCATTGGTTGTTGGTGCTAATGGAGATTATACTGTTAAATCTTCAGAAGATTTATATACGAACAATGAAATGTTATCCAAGCTAATGGAAGCTTATAACGAACGTTGTGAAGGCAAAAAAACACTTATTTTCAATAATGGGATAAATACCTCATTATTTGTTTATGACTTATTTAGTAATGCAGGGTATCCAGTTGCACATTTAGATAATACAGCTACTAAAAAAGAACGTACTCAAATCTTAGAATGGTTCAAGAAAACTCCGAATGCTATACTGACCTCGGTTAGTATATTAACTACAGGATTTGATGAACCTACTGTAGAATCAATTATTTTAAATCGAGCCACTAAATCCTTAACACTTTATTACCAAATGATTGGTCGGGGGTCTCGTATTTTAAAAAACAAAAATTCTTTTGATGTCATTGACCTCGGAAATAATTTTCACCGTTTTGGTCCCTGGGGAAGTACAAATCTAGATTGGCAACGGATATTTAAGTATCCAAACTATTATTTAGATGGTGTTCTTAGTGATGAAGAGCTTGAAAGTAATTTTATATATGAAATGCCAGATGATATCAGAGCTTCTTTTTCGAATTCTAAAGATGTTTATTTTGATGTCAATAAAACCTACATTCAATCCATTCGAAGTGGAGAGTCCTCTAAAGTGGTATTGAAACGTTCTATTGAGCAACATGCGCATATTTGTATAGAAAACAGTGAGGATGTGTATGACGCTTTAGACCTAGTGAAATTACTTACAGACGATATTGATTTCAGAATACATCGCTATTCAAAATGTATCAGTAAGAGTACCCATAATTTTTTGACTTGGCTTAAAGAGGATTACAAAAAGAAATTAAGAGCATATTTGAGAGAAAATTTTGATGAAATTTTTGCAGAACTTCCAAAGGTTTAAATTTTCAAACTATGTTTTACACATTGATTTTATTTACAGTTATGACTATGTTTCAATCTCCAACCGTTATTTTTAAATTTGAACCTGGTGTATCAACTGATGGATGGCAAATTGTAGATGACCGTGTGATGGGAGGGAGGTCTCAAGGATCATTTATGTTAAATTCAGAAGGTTTTGGTGTTTTTCAGGGCTTTGTTACTACAGAAAACAATGGTGGCTTTTCATCTTTACGTTACAATTTTGATGCACTTAAAACAGTTGGATTTGAATCCATTGTTTTAAAATTAAAGGGCGATGGTAAGTCCTATCAGTTTCGTCTAAAATCCAATTCTAATGAACGCCATTCCTATGTGTATAGTTTCACAACAACGGGGCAAGATGAAGAAATTGTTATTCCATTACATATGTTCAGACCAACTTTTAGAGGTCGCGCTTTAACTCTCCCTAATTTTGAAGCTAATACTCTTGAACAAATTGCCTTTTTAATAGGAAATAAAACCAACGAACGTTTCAATTTAGAAATTGAAAGTATTAGCTTAAGATAGAGTGTTTTAACTACTCATTTCACGTGCTCTAACTTCTTATTCGTAGCTGTTTTCCAATACAATTTTTTAAATTTTAGAACTCGTTTATATTATATTTTATATATTTACTTTTAATTTAAAACTAATTTAAAATTAACCAAAATGAAAACAAAATTAATGACGCTGCTTTTAGTAGCCAGTACAGTGGTTGTATTTGCACAAAAGAAAAAAAATGGAACCGTATACATTGATCATCCAGCAATCGATGTCATCAATCAAATGTATGATGCTGTAAACACAAATAATCTAGAAGTTTTAAATAATTTGATTTCAGATGATTTTAAAGGAGTTTGGGGAGATGAAATGAATAAAGATCGTGAGCCAGCTACAAAAAAGCAGTTTATAGATAATATTGATTCATGGAACACAAAAAATAGATATTACTCATTAAAAAGTGGTAAAAACGCTTACCCTGATGCCATTAAATACAATGATGAAAACTTTAAAGACGTTACTTTGGTGTACTGTTGGGAAGCAATTTCTGGAGTTGGAGGCATGACAGGCGTAAAGTTTTCACAACGCAGACACACGCAGTACGCTGTTAATTCGGATAACAAAATTTCATTTTCACGTTCCTACATGAACCAAATGCCTTTTGTGGAGAGCTGGAGAAGTAGAAATAATTTAAGTGATGGTAAAATTTACTCAAACCACACCAATATCAATACGGTAAGAAAAGCGATGCATGCATTACAATACGGAAACATGGATCACTTTTATGAAGCGTTTGACGAGAATGCCAAATTTGATGGACTTTTTAGCGACTGGGATGATGAAGATTTGTCAATGGAAGAGTTTAAAAGTTTGCAAGCCGATTTCTTAAATAATTACACTATTCAGAGTGTAGATAATAAGGGTATAAAGTATTACGAATTTGAATCTCAAAGGGGTCTTGTTCAGTCTTGGTGGCGTTTATCTATTGTACGTAAATCAGATAGCAAAGTAATAGTTATGCCAGTTATGGTGAATCATAGATTCAATGATGAAGGTAAAATTGTGAAGCAATTTGAAGCGTGGAATGGCGACAAATTGTAATTTTATTTATGAACATATATGTTTAGCTTTGCAAAATAAATTATTTGCATAGTGTATATCGTATTATAATATTGTATATTTGCAAAAATATTATAAATTTAATTACACTATTATGAGTAAAGGAACAGTAAAATTTTTCAATGAATCTAAAGGATTTGGATTTATCACTGAAGAAGGAGTTGAAAAAGATCATTTTGTACACATTTCTGGATTAGTTGACGAAATTCGTGAAGGCGATATCGTTGAATTTGATCTTCAAGAAGGAAACAAAGGATTAAATGCAGTAAACGTAAAAGTTATCTAATACATATACTTTCAAGTTTTTAAAAAAGCCTATCAAAACTGATAGGCTTTTTTTGTGCTCAATTCTAAAGTTAAAAAAAAGGTGATTTGAAAGCAATAGCTCATAATAAAGCTGTAGTTTCGCCGCTTCTAAAATAGAATTCATGAAACGTATAGGTCAATATAAGAAGCTATTTGGTGTAGAGAAAGAAATTGATCTTAAAACACTTAAAAAAAGTTACCGCAATTTAGTTAAAGAATGGCACCCAGATAAGTTTCAAGAAAATGATTCTAAGGCTGAAGAAGCTGAATTAAAAAGTCGTGAAATCATTGATGGCTACCATTTTTTAGTCAGTATTGCACCTGAAACGATCGCAGCTAATTTAGAGGTTTATACAGAAACGATTACAAATTTTGGTATTGCCGATTATATGCACAAAGGGTTACTTCTAGAGATTACGTTTTTAGATGGTTCTACATATGAGTATTTTGGAGTCACGAAACCAATTTATATAAAAATGATTAATTCCAATAAACTAAATCGTTTTGCAAAACGTACGATTTATCCGAATTACATTTATAGAAAATCGAAGCGTACGGTTCAAGAAGGATAAGCCCCTATTTTAGAAGTTCATTTCGGATGGCGTTCTCTTTGTTAACTTTAAATTGAATTCACATTCCAATTTACACGTTTCTCGGATTTTGTATACTTATCTTTGCCTAAAATTATTGTATGTCAAAACGGTTTTCTGATTTAGGGGTTAATGATCTTTTACAAAAAGGGTTGGGGGATTTACAAATTTCTGTTCCTACAGATATTCAAGAAAAAACCATTCCGTTGGTTTTAAATCAAACGGAAGACCTGGTAGCTGTAGCTAAAACAGGTACAGGGAAAACCGCTGCGTTTGGAATTCCGTTATTACAGCTCATCGATACAGATAACACAAATGTTCAAGTTGTCATATTAGCTCCAACTCGTGAGTTAGGGCAACAAATTCATTCGAATCTAGTCTCATACGCATCACAAAGCTCCTCAATTTCTATTGCAGCCGTTTGTGGTGGTATTGCTATCAAACCTCAGATAGAACGTTTAAAAACGCCGACACATATTGTGGTCGCAACTCCTGGTCGTTTGGTGGATTTGGTAAAACGCGGTGCCCTAAACATTAAAACGATAGCCTATTTGGTATTAGATGAAGCCGATGAAATGGTGAGTGCTTTAAAACAAGATTTAGATCTTATTATTAAAGCTATTCCAAAGACCCGTCGAACATTATTATTTACCGCGACGCTCTCTGGCGCTATCAAACAATTGGTTCAAAATTACATGTCCAAACATGTGATACATATTGAAGCAGATATGATTACCGTTGGTCATCAAGGTATCGACCATAAGTATGTAGTGGTTGAGCCAATTGAGAAACTGAATGTTCTGATGCATTTTTTAAATCAAAAACAGGGTAAACGTGGGATTATATTTTGCAAAACAAAAGCAGCAGTTAATAAATTAGCTAAAAACTTAGCCATTAATAAATTTTCCTCAGGCGCATTGCATGGAAGTTTGTCTCAAGGTATTCGGGATCGAATTATGGGACAATTTAGAGAAGGTCATATCGACATTTTAGTTGCGACAGATTTAGCAGCGCGTGGTATTGATGTTAAAGAAGTGGCTTATGTTGTCAATTATCACCTTCCAGATACCTTTGAGGCGTATGTTCATCGAAGTGGACGAACCGCTAGAGCAGGAGCACAGGGACTATCCTTAACCATTCTACAAGAAGACGAAGTTGAAGATCTTCCAGAATTTGAAAATGAATTAGGAATTGTTTTTAATAAATTGCAAAAAGCTGATGCCCAAAGTATCGAAGAAAATAATGGATTATTATGGGCTAAAAAAATATTTAAGACCAAACCAAATCGTACGATTTCAAATGAGTTTAGAGAAAGTATAAGTACTGTTTTCCACCACTTAACGAAAGAAGAATTAATAGATAAAGTACTAGCACATTATTTAGCACAAACTGCCACTGCGAATCCTAAAGCGGACGTTTTTAAACCGCATAAAAAGAAGTAATTATTATGGCAAACACGATTAAAGACCAACAGGATATTTTAACGAAATTAAATATTCATGTATTAAATCCAATGCAGGAGGACGCCGTTGCTGTGATTGAAAAAACAACCAATACTGTTCTGTTATCGCCCACTGGAACAGGAAAAACATTGGCGTTTTTATTGCCGCTTATCAAATTACTTGATCCACATTGTGCAGATATTCAAGCGTTGATTATAGTACCTTCTCGTGAATTGGCTATACAAATTGAGCAAGTAGTCCGCAGTATGGGATCTGGGTTTAAAGTGAACGCTGTTTATGGCGGGCGTCCCATGTCTAAAGATAAGATAGAAATCAAACATGTTCCTGCGATTTTAATCGGAACACCAGGGAGGATCGCGGATCATTTTAGTAATAAACGCTTTTCTAAAACCAACATAAAAACGTTGATATTAGATGAATTTGATAAATCGTTAGAAGATGGGTTTGAAGCTGAAATGAAAGAAATCATCGGACAGCTGCCACACATTAATAAGCGTATTTTAACTTCGGCAACTCAAAGTATAAATATCCCTGGATTTGTACGTTTGGACCAACCTACAACTGTCAATTATCTGAAAGCAAAGGTACAGTCTAAATTGGAGCTTAAAACAGTGGTATTTCCTTCAAAACATAAAACACAAACCCTTCTAAATGTAATTGGGCATCTGGGCAATCAAACCGGAATTATATTTTGTAATTTAAGAGATAGTGTCGATTTAGTGAGTCGGTATTTAGATAAAAATAAGGTCAATCACAGTTGTTTTGTTGGCGGTATGGCGCAAAAAGATCGCGAACGGTCGTTGATAAAATTTAGAAATGGAACCAACCAAATTCTCATTGCAACAGATTTAGCTTCTCGAGGAATTGATATCCCTGAATTAAAATTTATTATTCACTATGAAGTGCCGCGAGCCAAAGAAGAATTTATTCATCGAAATGGACGTGTGGCTAGAGTAGACGCCAAAGGAACAGCGTATATAATGAAAGGTGAGGCGGAAGATTTACCAGTTTATGTTACAAATTCTAAAGTCGTTACGATTAATAAACAACTTGATCGGAAACCGCCTTTCTGGGAAACCTTGTTTATATCTGGTGGCCGAAAAGACAAAATTTCTAAAGGCGATATTGCTGGTTTGTTTTTTAAACAAGGTAATATCACAAAGGATCAGTTAGGTGCTATTGAATTAAAACAAGATTGCGCGTTTGTAGCCGTTCCTAAAGCGATTGCAGAGGATTTGGTAGGTAAATTAAACAATACACGACTCAAAAAGAAAAAAGTACGGGTTATGGTCTTAGAAGACTAAATCAAAACCACCAGAGCAAAATTCGACTTTTTTTGTTTCCCAAATCCATGGATAAGACTTCATAATTCGCTTTTGCTTTAATCAATTGTTTTTTAATAGGAGTAAGGCTTGCCGTTTTGGAAACTAGCGTAGAAAACACGGATATTTGAGTTTTATACAACACACTTTCTTTAATTAATCGTTTAACAAAAAGGGCTTCACCACCATTGCACCACAATTCATTGGCTTGGCCTTCAAAATTAAGGGCGACGTCTTTTTTATCAAATTCGCGTCCTAAATTATTAAGCTTTCTTTGAGAACCTCTAAGCGCTTCTTCTTTAGACGTATGAAAAGGTGGATTACAAACGGTAAAATCAAAGTGTTCAT